>JACKQG010003184.1_pt1 | contig 20455 bp, 21 predicted proteins | sample 8237621 | NCBI WGS metagenome assembly JACKQG01 (sample SAMN15677084, study PRJNA649215) | marine metagenome | biome: marine; feature: Black Sea; material: saline water; isolation source: suspended particulate matter (SPM) from the Black Sea western gyre | collected 2013-06-09/2013-06-10 | depth... | reverse complement strand
AGAGCACCTCCCTTACAAGGAGGGGGTCGGGGGTTCAAGTCCCTCCGCGCCCACCAAAAACAGACGGGTTAGATGGCAAATTTTGGAGTCGGACACCTCCCGACGGCGCCAGAATGTCGCCTCCATCCACATTTCATTCACGAGAGAAGTACAACCATTGCGCCTATCCGTGATCTTGTGACATGACCCGCCGCCTGACTGACCACTCAGTCCTCACCTTCGACTGCTACGGGACACTCATTGATTGGGAGACCGGGATATGGGATGCATTCCAGCCACTCTTGGCGGAGAACCCGCCAACGGGCTTACAGCGCGACGCCCTGATTGCGGCCTTCAACCACTTGGAAGCGGAGCAGCAGTCCGCAGCGCCCACCATGAGTTACCCCACCGTTCTGGAATGCGTACACCGGGCGTTGGCCGAGGACCTGGAGTTGAAGACGTCGCCAACGCTCGATCATGCGTTCGGAGCGTCAGTCCCATCTTGGCCGGCGTTTCCCGACTCAGCCGATTCCCTCAATTTCCTGTCAGAGCACTTCAGGCTTGCGATCCTGTCCAATGTCGATCGTGAGGGTTTTGCCGCCTCCAACACGTTGTTAGGCGTCGAGTTCGATGCCGTCTACACAGCTGAGGACATTGGTTCGTACAAGCCTGACCCCTTCAACTTTGAATACCTGATCGAACACGTGGAGTCCGACTTGGGGTACGGCAAGTCAGACATATTGCATACGGCCCAGGGCATCAGACACGATCAGATCCCAGCCCGAGCAATCGGTCTTGCCAACGCGTGGATTGATCGAACCCGCCTATCTGAAACCGGCATGGCCGGTCTTCCAGAAATCGACCACATATTTTTCTCCATGGCCGAAATGGCCGCTGCCGTGAAAACCGAGGTGACCTCTCGATGAGCAACGGGGCCTTGGTGCTGTGAAGACCTCTACCTCTGTTCTGGCGACCGGCGCAGCGATCCTGATCGGGGTTCTCGTGGCCTTCGCTGGGAGTTTTGGGGGCCTTCGCTGGGGCGGCTTTCCGATCTTCGCGTGGGCCGCCCTCCTGGCCTTCTTAGTGCAGTGGGTCGTGTTCGTTCCTTCATGGTTCGCCCACACTGAGCACTTCTTTGACTTCACGGGATCCCTCACGTATCTCGCCGCGGTCGCCTTCGCCCTGGTTACCCGTGGCTCCGTGACTCCGTACTCTCTGCTTGTTGCCGCCATGGTCGCGGTTTGGGCGTTGCGGCTCGGGGCGTTTCTCGTGACTCGTGTCAGGGCCGCTGGTTCCGACACCCGGTTCGATGCCATGAAGTACCGCTTCGCCTGGTTCCTTATGACCTGGACCTTGCAGGGACTCTGGGTTCTACTGACCGCGGCGGCTGCCTTGGCCGCCATCACCAGTCCCGAAGACCGGCAAGTCGACGCCTTAGTCCTCCTAGGGGCGGCTATCTGGGCGTTCGGATTCGGCATCGAAGTCACAGCAGACGAACAGAAACGCAGGTTTCGCGCACAACCCGAGAACCTGAACAGGTTCATCACCACCGGCCTCTGGGCGAAATCACGGCATCCCAACTACGTCGGAGAAATTCTTCTCTGGTTCGGCGTGGCCGTAGCGGCCTTCCCCGCCCTTTCAGGCTGGAGCATGGTGACCCTGGTCTCGCCCCTCTTCGTGTGGCTTCTCCTCACCCGGGTCAGCGGAGTTCCACTCCTTGAAGCGTCAGCTGACCGGCGTTGGGCCGGCGACCCGGAGTACGAGGCCTACAAGATCTCCACTCCGACGCTGCTGCTCAAGATGCGGTAGCCGACGAAGACGGTTCCGAGGTGTTGGTGGCCACCCAGTCGTCGAACTCCTCCCAACGGGTATCTAGCCAGTCGACCACCTCGCTTGCACCAGGGGTCTCATTGCGCGAGATGCGCCTTGCATGGAATCGGATCGGAACCGGGAACGGGACGTTGCGCCACAAGTCGCCGAGGGTTCGAAAGTCGTGGACACCCACGTGGTTCAGGAACAGCAGATCGGTCGACTGTGCTGCGTCCAGGATTGAGAGCAAGCCGGCGGTCCGGATTGGGAGCACGTGCCGAAGCCGTCGCGCCGAAGCCACCCGCCCGGGCGCCGTTGTTCCGAGCGTGTCAATCGCCTGTTTCCGTTTGGCTTCTGAGTACCGAGTTCCTTCCGGGAAGATGACGATCGCTTCGTCGTCTTCGAGGTCCGAGGCGAGCCGCGCGATGTTGTCCAACTCGGGCCGGTTGTCAGTCGAGTTACGGTCGACGAAGTAGTTGGGTAGTCGGTGGCCCACTACGTCGAGACACGGATCCCAGAGCAGTTGCCGCTTCAGGACGAAACGGGGACGGAGTCCAGCCGTAGCGAGGATGGATGCAACAAGCAGAGCGTCACCCTGGCTGCCATGTCGGGCCAACACGATGAGCGGCCCCCCCGCCCGGAGTGCCTCACGGCCCTCTAACCCGTGCGCCATGCCGAGGAGAGACCGCGCTCCCCGTACAAGGTTGGTCGACCACCATCGCTGGAGCCGGCTGTGAGCGTGCAGGGAGTTGCGGCTGTCCAACTGACCCAGGAGGGAGTACCGCACCCAGAGCACGGCAGCCCAGATCACCCCCGCAGATTCCAGCCCGGCCCACCAGACCGCGTAGATAGCGAGCCGGACCGTTGATCCGCGTCGCCGGGCCAGCAGGTCCACGACCCCGCCGATGACAAGCGCCGGTAGGAGCAGCACGACGAAGGCAAGGAAGCCGGTCAGGATGGCAGGGACCGTGAAGATGCGACGGCGCCACCGCTCCCTCCTCGTCGAGTCCCGAGATGACCAGACTCGCGGTTCGTGCATTGCGCTAACCACGAGCACCGCGCGGTGCGGCGGCGCCGAGACCGGCACTGGCCAGAAGCCTGGTGGCCTCGATCACGACAACTCTGCGCTCGTCGCCGCGATCCTTCGGAGGCCGGTAGCGGGCGGCGTAGGCGGCGACCGCATCGGCACAGGCGCCCGGATCGCTGGTGACATGGGCTACCCCTTCGATGGTGAGCCAGCGCCCACCGTCGACCTGGCAGATGGAACCCCGGAGTTGCCCTACCTCGAGCAGCTTTGCCTTCACACTTCCCGACCAGGTGATGATCCGGGCCGATCCCGTGTTTCGGTCCCACGTGAAGCCAACCGGGGTGGTGTGGGGATAGCCGTTGGGCCTCACGAGTGTGAGCACGGCCAGGTGTCGTTCGCCCACGAAGTCCTCAAAGGGAGGCCCGGGATCTGGAAGAGAGAGCGTTGGCATGCTTGGAGACTCAGCCAGCCCGGTGTGCCCGCGACCGGGGAGGCGATTCGCTGGGGCCGGCGAGTTGGTCCCGGTGGCAGTAACCGATTTCCAGTTGGACGACGGACCCGTGGCTTGCGCTTCGAGTGGCGGTCACGAGCGCCTCGTGGGAAAGAACGATCAACACGCTGAACCATCCTTGAACATGCCGGCGAGTCGTCGGAGGTTCCGCTGCCAGATGAGAGCGAGAAGCGGGCGTGCTACCGCAGCAGCAGTGCGACCCCCCAACCACCAGGGAAAAGAGAGGTCCTCATCCCAGAAGAAAGTCGTCCCGCCGTTGCTCTGGTCTTCGAGACGGAACCTGCCGACTCCGGTAACGAGGCCGCGATGCTCAACGCCCATAAGACGGCCATCCTCCCAGTCAGTCACGGCCATTCGGTCGAGTGTTCGGAGTGGCCCGACTCGGGTTTCACACTCGAACGTCGTTCCCACTCCGGTCGCCTGCACCGAGGTGAGCCGGATCTCGGCGGCATCGGCCATCCAGTCTGAGTGCCGACGGACATCCGCGATCACCTCCCAGACGACAGCCCGGGGGGCGTCGATGCTGACACTTGAGCTGAAGTGGGCCATCAATTCGCTCCTCGGGACTCCAAGTTGGCGGTGGCGATCTGACGAACGCCGCACATACTGGCCCATGAGTTTGCCGACCGCCCATCCGATGGCGTCGGATCTGCGAGGAGGAAACTGACATGCGTACTGTGGCGGTGACTGGCGCCTCAGGGCTGATTGGAACCGCCCTGACAGCTGCTCTGGAAAAGCGCGGCGACCAGGTTGTTCCCGTTGGACGACGCCCACCTGCTGGTGGCGTGGCCTGGGATCCGGTTGCCCGCCGGATCGACACAGCGGCCCTCGAAGGTATCGACGCCGTCGTCCACCTGGCAGGCGAACGCATCGACGGCCGGTGGACGGCATCCAAGAAGAAGAGAATCCTCAATAGCCGCGTAGAGGGAACTGAGGTACTGGCCGAAGCATTGTCCGGGTTGGACCGGCCACCGTCCGTCGTCGTCTCGGCCTCCGCAATCGGCTTCTATGGCGACCGCGGCGATGAGGAACTCACCGAGGATTCGGAGCCGGGGACCGGCTTTCTGGCCGAAGTTTGCAAACGATGGGAGGCGGCGGCAGCGCCGATCGCCTCGGCCGACACCCGTCTGGTTCTGGCCCGCACCGGCATCGTGTGTACTCCCGACGGCGGTGCACTGGGGCGAATGCTGGCCCTGACCCGACTGGGCCTTGGTGGCCGGCTTGGCAGCGGCCGACAGTGGTGGCCGTGGATAACACTCGAAGACGAGATCCGGGCGCTCCTCCACCTATTGGACACGCCGGTGGCGGGCCCAGCGAACCTGGTGGCCCCCGGAACCTGCCGCAATGTTGAATTTGTTCGCGAGCTCGCGCGTGCCCTTCGGCGTCCAGCTGTGCTCCCCGCGCCTGCCTTGGCGCTACGGGCCGTCCTCGGTGAGATGGCAGACGGGCTGCTGCTGGCTAGTGCCAGGGTTCGACCAGTCAGGCTGGAGGAGTCCGGATTCACCTTCAGGTCACCGGATCTCACCTCTGCAATAGCCGAGATGCTCTCTCCTGGTCAGCCGAGGTCCTAACAATCCCGAACCTCCCCGTGGGAGACGCCGAATAGCCAGCGTCCTACTCCGGTTGAGCCAGTTATCGACTAGGCCAAGGCGGGGCCTTCAGCGGCGACTATTACGCCTCCTGTCTGATAGCCGGCACGGAGTGTCCCCAACTAGTCTTTTGAACAACAGTTGTGTCGTCTGCGCTGAAAGGCTGGGGAGTCCTGTGGGGCCAAGAGTCGGAACGGATCGCTTGCTCTACGAACGGCACGCCATCGCTCCCTACACAGGTGCGATCGGCTGGCGGAGCCTGTTCAACATCGCGTGGTGTGTCTCCGGCTGGGTGCTGATTGTCAGTCTCGAACTCGCAGGGAAGATCCCGTTGTGGCTGGCAATGTTTCTTGCTGCCGTATTTCTCCAGGCTTGCTACATGCCGATGCATGAATCGGTCCACAAGACCTTGTCGGGCGGAAGACGTTCCTTGGCATGGGTGGATCGAACGGTCGGGGCCCTAGCCGGATGGTTGCTTTGCGAGTCTTTCAAAGCACACCGCATCACACACTTGAAACACCACACCCACACCAACGAGGAAACCGATCCTGATGTCCTGAACTCAAAGGGGTCGCCCAGTCAGATACTCGGCCGGGTGGTGGCTGGAACCGTGCTCTACCCGCTTCAGCCGCTTCTCGCCGTGGCCCCACCTCTACGCCGCCTGATCCCTAACGGCTTGGCGGTCCGACTGGGGCAAATGGCCGAACTTCGTGGACCAGAGGCGGTAGCTGCTGCCCGACCGGTAGCCCTTAGCCACTTCGCAGTACTCCTCGTTGGCACAATCTTCGGATACGGCGAGCTGGTCTGGCTGCTTTGGTACATCCCAGTCTGGGCTGCCAGATTCTGGTTGTCGCTGGTGTTCGGTTGGCTTCCCCACCATCCGCATACCGAAACAGGCCGTTATCGCGACACCAGGGTGTTCACGTTTTTCGGGTCGACGTTCCTGATCCGGGGACACGACTATCACCTGCTGCATCACCTATTTCCGGTCGTGCCCCACTACCGGCTGCGGGCACTGTGGCGCGATATCGGCGAACACCTCAACGAACAGGGGGCGAGAATCGAAGGTCGCGCGACTCGCTCTTTGTCGACGGGGTAAGTCACGACAACTGAAGTAGGCGCCAGTGGGATTCGTAATCATGAGGTACTTCTAGCTGCCGGCCTGATGATCGCTATGACTGACCTGCTCAGCATCGGTATCGGTTGAGTACAGGACCTGCCTCAGACCAGGCGCTATCGATCGCTTCAACGGGGTTTCGCCAGTTTTGAAGCGCAACGCCTCAAACATCGAGTCCCTCCCGGTCGAGACCACCTTGCCGCACCGCTGATCGTGAGCAACTGCACCTCAAACCGGTGCCGTAGGTTCCAGGTCATGGCCCGAGAGTCGGACATGTTGAGAGGCGTTGCGGTAGGGGCCGGATCGGCAATTCTGGCGCTCGGAGTGGGGGAGTTCCTCGGGGTGGCTCTCGCCGATGCGTCACTTGTCGCCTCCGTCGGTGATGTCGCAGTGGACCTTGCGCCCGGTTGGCTGGTCCGACGAACCATCGGCATCCTGGGCGTAGCCCAGAAACCGGTGCTGCTGACGGGCATCGTCTGTGTGGCGGTGGTGCTGGGCGGCTGGGTCGGCTCTCGTGGGACCTCCGGTCGGATCGCCTTGGGCCTCGCTGGACTGCTGGGAGCGCTCGCCGTCCTCAGGTCCGGGGCCGGCTACTACCTGAGTGGTACGCATCCCGACGACATGGACGACCGGTCGGTGGATGACCTGGCTTTCGAGATCGTGTCCGATGTCCGGGAGGGAATCGACGGTACCGGGGTGAGGGCAGGGGTGATAGGTGAGATCGGCTGCACCTACCCTTGGCTACCCAACGAGAAGAAGAGCCTCCGGGCAGCGGTGGCCGCACAGGTCGAGACCGGGGCGCCACTCATGGTTCATCCCGGCCGTGATCCGATGTCGCCCGTCGAGATCGCCGAGATCGTGGATTCCGAGGGCGGCGACCTCAGCCGCACGACCATCTGTCACATCGACCGCACCTGTACCGATCGGTCGTGGCTGGCTGATATGGCGGCAACCGGTTGCTACCTGGAGTACGACCTTTTCGGCAACGAGAGTTCGTGGTATCCGCCAAACCCAGCGGTCGACATGCCGTCGGATGCCGAGCGGATGGATGTCATCCTTTGGCACTTCGAACACGGGCTCGAGGGCCAGGTGCTCCTTTCGCACGACATCGCCACCAAGCATCGGCTACACGCCTACGGAGGCCTGGGATACGACCATTTGGTTACCAACGTGGTTCCACGGCTACGTCGTCGGGGCCTGTCGGAGGCCGACGTGCGGACCCTGATTGTCGACAACCCGGCCCGAATCTTCGCTTTCACCACGGGCCAGTAACTTCGGCCGAGGTCGGTAAGGTCGCCCTCCCGGGCGCGTAGCTCAGTTGGCTAGAGCACCTCCCTTACAAGGAGGGGGTCGGGGGTTCAAGTCCCTCCGCGCCCACCAGGAAACACACAGGTCAACTGCGTAAACCAGCGGGAACCTCTAGCGGTCGGTCTTGCTAGGTATGAGGTTCGTCCACAAACTGTCCACGCGGTTTGGTGGTACGCCCGAGCCGGATACGACGGTAGGAACGCATCCGGCGAACCTAGCCGTCTACCTGCATGTCTGTGGAGTGTAGGGACCGCTACCAAAGAGCTTCTTTCCGATATACACGGAGTGATCGTGACCCGGTCCGTCGTAACGAGACCAAGTTATTGAGTGATCGTGCGAATGGGAGTCACTGCCATACCAAGGGGCACTCCAACTCTCCGTTGTACCCGCGTAGTAGTCAAACCTTGCAGCGCCACTGCTAGCGCTGAGTTCCTCAAGGAGTTCGTAAATGAGGTCGTCAATGCATCTATTCAACGTGTAACCCGTGATGGCCCCGGTGGCCTCTGGCCCTTGGGCGCCTGTCGCACCTCTAGGACCCGTCTCCCCCCCTTGTCCTTTCTCACCTTGGAGTCCTTGAGCACCCGTTTCACCTCTGGGCCCCGCCTCTCCCTGCAGGCCTATTGGTCCCTCAGGCCCCGTGGGGCCCATATCGCCCTGGTTTCCCTTGTCGCCTTTCGGACCTCGAAGAAGCTCTGGATGCTTTTCCACTAACGATTCGACTAGTGGGCGAACTTGTTCTTCTGTCGGCGACCAGTCCACCTCTTGAAGTGCCGCGACGCCAGCGTCCAATGCCTCAGCGGTTGTCGTTAGCGCAGAGACATCGCTTTCGGTCGACGAGAGCTGCGCAGTCAGGGCGGACACCTCTGTCCGTACATTTGCCAACTCTTTCAGTTCGGCTAACTCGTTCTCGAGTTCACTAACCCGAGTTACGAGTTCGCTGTCGGTCGAACAGGCAGAAGCGCCAATTAGTGAAGCGCCAATTAGTAATGCAACGAAGGCAAATAAGTGGGTCTTTGAGGTGTCCATCGCGGAAGTCTCGCGAATATCCGAAGGACCTGCATTTGGACGCCTCCGCGTATCTACACCTTGCTGCTCCGGAGTCGCACCGCTCGCGCATAACGGAGACCATCGAACGGTGGCCATCTAGCCTCTGCCTCAACACAGGCAGGGGTTCCGGATTAGTAGTACGCCCCCCAGAGCGGGCCCATATAGCCAAAACCGAGGTAAGCAGCCACTCGTCGGCACCACCGATGGTAGTCAGGACAGGGCGCACGGTTCTAGGCGCTTCGGCGATCAAGTACTCCTGCCGCTTCGCTCCTCAATCTTCTCGGCTGTCTTATATCCAAGGTACGAAAGACATCCACAGAGAGGCGCTCCAACCAAATAGCCCCAGTCTTCAAAGCCCCCCTTGATGAACCACCACAGGTAGCCCGGGGCAGCAATTGCGGCAACGATCCAGCAGATTTGAGCGACCACGTTCACAACCGCTGTAGCCACTCCCTTGATTCCGGTACCTGTGCCCATGGTGCTAACGAAGGACTCTGGTTGCTGAGAGAAGGACTCTGGTTGCTGAGACTGGTACCCGCAGCTTCCGCATACGGAGCCAGGCAGAACAGCCACACCACATTCCTTGCAAGGAACCGTATTGAATTGCGTATCGGCTACCTGATTGCCGCACCGAGGACAAGATTCAGCTAAGTCTGAGATCTTCCTGCCGCACCCGGGGCAATCGACGAGGCTCATCTAGCCAAGTTTCGCTCGTCCATCACAGCGATTATGTCATTGGATCTCGGTGGAGTCCCTGTGTCGCCGGTTCTTTGGCGGCGGGCGGGACACCCGCAAGTCTTGGCTTTATGGGTACGCCCCCCGGGACTCGAACCGAGAACCTGCGGGCCGGTTAATCCGAACGAGTTGTCGCTACTGGTAGAGGCCGATGTGGGCGAGCCGGTCGGCTAGTTGGCGGTCTTCGTTGGGGTACAGGTGCCCGTACCGGTCGAAGGCGACTGTCACCGATGCGATACCGGCCCGTTCGGTGACATGTTTGATGGACGCCCCGGCTTGTATCCAGGCTGAGACGGCGGTGTGGCGAAGGTCGTGTATGCGCACATGACCAAGGCCCGCTGCTTTGACTGCGGGGTAGAAGTGGCGGCTTCGGAAGTTCGACACGTCTAGGAGCCCCCCGTCGGGTCGGGTGAACACTGGCGAATCACCGACCGCTCCGAGGTTCTGGATGCGGGCCGCTAGTGGGGGAGACAGGGTCAATGATCGGATGCCGGCCCAGGTCTTTGGGTCTCCGAACGTGGGTGGGGTGGTGTCTTTGAGTAGTTGTCTCTTCACGTTGATGGTGAGGGTGCCGGGCTGATAGTCGCCGCCTTGCAGTCCGGCAATCTCACCCACTCGTAGCCCCGTCTCGGCTGCGAACAGGACCAACAACTCGAAATGGGGGGTTATCGCCTTGGAGAGGCGCACCACCTCATCGGGCACCAGGAACCGCATCTCAGTCCTGGGGATAGGAGGCAGTTCGATTCCCGCACAGGGGGATTGGGATAACAGTCCATAGTTGACCGCGATCTGCACAGGGGCCGACAGGGTTTCGAAGACCTTCTTCACCGTGGCTGGCGCATAACCGCGTTCGGTAAGGGAGTTGACCCATTTTTGGACGTCGGAGCGATCAATCCTGACCAGGGGCATTACCCCAAACACCGGTAGGACGTGGTTGACCATCCGAGCCCTACGGTCGGACCCTGTCCGCTGGCTCACCGGGCGGGCCAGCTGCCATGCCTCGTCAACCCAGGCGGCCAAGGTCACCTGCCCGGCTTTGGGATCTACCCAGTCCCCACGGTCCAGGTCGTGTTCGACCTCATGTTTGAACCGGTCGGCATGGGCCTTCTTCTTGAAGCCCTGTGCGTGTTCCCGACCGGCCCTGTCGCGGTAACGAACCTGGTAGTTACCTGATTCGCGTTTACGGATCGATGCCATAGCAACTCCCTTCAAGCCCGAAAACTAGAGACCGCGTGTGACACCAAGTGGGGGAGTACAGGCCCGGACAAACCACCCCGACACCGAGTTTCGTAGGCCACCCGGCAGCCCACACAGCGGTCCGCAGACGCCACCACAGGACCCCCACAGGCACGGGGGGGATGTGCCAGCACCCCTAGTCCATATAGGTGTTCAGGGCACCCAGAGGGCACGTGGACACCGGATTGTTAAGTAACTTGATCAACTTGATCAATCCCTAGCCTTGATCATCTTGATCAAGTTGGTTGGGGAGCGACCACCAGGTTTTCTTGTCTCGTTTGCTTGTCTGGACGGCTAGTTTTTCACGTGCTCTACGCAGCGTCATTGGCGTTATTTCAGATAGTTGAGCAAGGTTCTTCACGTCTGTGCCGAGCATGGGTCCTTCAGCGAGCGTTTCGGTGAGCCACTCTTTGGCGGCAGTGACCAGTCCGCTAGAAACCGGCCGCATTACCCCTAAGTCGTCGGCCGAGAGATCACATGGTTCACCCCAGGCAATAGTTGGTAGACCGTTGCTTGCCTCAATCGTGAAGTGTCTCGACTTGAGATCCTTGCCGACGTTGCATTTCGCTTGGGCAAGCACCATCGAATGCCCATCGGGGTGGCGGCCCACCGACAGGACCGCTCTAGCCAGGCCAGAAAATGCAACACTTCCCATTCCTCGGTGAACAGCGAGCTGTCCACCCGATTTCGTGTTGTGTCGAATAGCCAGCACAGTTGCACCCGATTGTTGAGCTGCTCGGATTAGCGGCGTAAGTGCTCTGCGAACGTCCTGGTCACGGTGGCTATCGACCTTGGATCCGAGAAACGCCATCGTCGTGTCAAGAACCACCAACTTGAAATCACCGGTATCCATTTCATTTGCAAGCCAAGTTGAATCATTGGGGAAACTTGGAATGGGGCTTTCTGGATGTAGGAACTTGATACGTGCCATATCGGCACCCGCTTCATCGAGGCGAGGACGCAAGGTGTCACCGATATCGTCCTCAGCGCTAATAACCAAAGCATTGCAAGGGTCAGACGCCTCCCCACCTGGCATGCTTTTGCCAGATGAGATTCTTGCGACCAGGTCCAACGCGATGGTTGTTTTGCCACAGCCCGGATCGCCATCCAGGAACACAAGTTTCCCGGCTGGAACCCATCCATCCCACAGCCAGGAAACAGTGACCGGCTTAACGTCTGTCGCCGAAATTAGGAAAGGCGTGCTCATTGCCACACTCCCGGTTCCGGGTCCGAGACCGCCTGGTGGGTATTGGCATCTACAAAATCGTCAAGGTCGCGACGCCGGTATCGCAGCTTCCCGCCGATCTTGACGTAAGCGATGCGGCACTCGTCCCGCATTCGCCGAATATGTCGTATCGAAGTATTCAGGTAGGCAGCGGCCTGCTCAGGATCCAACAAATCAGAGCCAGCGCTATTTGTTTTATTAAGGCTCACAGCTGTGAGTTCGGTATTCATGATTCAACCCCTTCGAGTTGTTAAATATTGTTAATAGAGCCCACCTGCATGAGTTCCAAGAGTTCCATAATGGCTCGAATCTGCTGCAGCTGGTGAGATCGACTGTACGTACGGGCGTGCGTGGACCGCTAGGGGAAAAGTTGTGAATTATTGGGGTCAATTCGGTAACAATGGAAGGAAAATGATGCTTTTTGATGTGGACTAACTGGTTGTGCGGTATGGATGAGCAGGAAGTGGGTGAAGTTTTCATCCTGTTGGATGTAGCAAATATCCCTGCCAAGAAGGTGCGGTAGCGGTGTGCAGCCGCTGGACACCGTCCAAGTTCTTCACACAAGATGGGGGGAACTGCAATCCAGGAAGGTTCGAGGAACATCATGTTCTGGCGGGTCATTGCCATAATTTGTGGCCTCACGTTTCTCGTGAACGGATGCCAGATTCTCGGCGACGACCAATGCCGGTCTGTTGATATTGGCGGGACTGCCCGCGCAGTACAGGCGACGTGCTATCAGTCAGCTAGCCAGGGTGAGATGTCTCAAGGAGCCGCCGGCGGGCTTGGAGTACTCATCGGACTTGGCATTATCGGCTTTGCCATCGGACCTGCAGTTGCCAGAGCAGCTGCCTCAAACAGTTCTACTTATCAACCGCCAGCCTCCGGAAGAAGTCGGCCCCCCAGATCGAGACCCACATCGGCGAGCGACCACGCAATGCGCCTCCTAAAGGCTGCCGCCTGGATATTGAAATCGGTAGCACAGATAGGCGGGAGAGGATCGCCTGAATGGAAGCGCGCGCGTGACGCCCTGGTGATGCTAAGCGACGGATTGCTGACCCCATCCCAAGCTGAAGGGCTTCTTGACTCAGCGAGCAGCGCCGATCTTGAGGTGAGGCTGTTCGAACGAGACGACCGCCTTGTTCTGTTGCGAATTGCCATTGAGGTTGCTTTCGCTGACGGGCGAATTAGCCCAACAGAAAAGTCTGCGCTCGAAGGGCTAGCGATTCGTCTTGGCTTCACGAAAGAGCGCGTCCATATCATCATCGATCTCCTTAAAGGGCAGGCAGGTAGCCGCACTGACGACTTGCAGCCCGCCTATCAAACACTTGGAGTCAAGCCAGGATCACCAGTTGGTGAGATTCGTGCTGCATACAAGAAGCTCATGCTTCAACATCACCCGGATCGGGCATCTCCAGCTAACCGTGAAGCAGCAACACGCAAAGCAGCAGCAATTAACGCCGCATACGACCTGGTAATGGGAAACTTGGAGCCAGGCCAACCTAAGGCTCCGCCAAGAAGGCAACAGTCAGCACAGAAGAAGCCGTCACCTCGGGCAAAGCCACCACCACGGCGTACTTCCGCCCCGCCAAACGCGCCCCCAAAACCGAAGCCGTCTCCAAAGACCAAGCCTCCGCCGCCACCCAAGCAGAAACAGTTGCCGATCTGTAACAACTGTCAACGACGAGCACTATCTGACACCCCCGAGTACTGCTGGCACTGTGGGACCAAGATCCTCCCGACGAAATAGATGCGAATGCGCCGCCACATACCAACTTGGGCCAAGATTGGTTAATGGTGAATCGCACCTGTCCCAATCCTGACTGCAGCACCCCAGTTCTTCGCGACGACCAGCGGTTCTGCGAAGCATGTGGAGGATCCCTCAATCCATCTGAACCAACGACGAAAAGCGCCAGTCCACCAAATCCGCAGCCTCCTGGCCCTACGAAGAAGCCCCAACAGGAAAAGTCGCCACCACACCGGACCGCAAGCAAGGCAGCAACGGACGAACCAGTAGACCCCAACGCACCCATCTCGATCAGACGACCGTTTGAACCACTATCTGACACAGATCCCACTGAAATCGGGCGTTACCAGATCCTGGTTCGCCTGGGAGCGGGCGGATTCGGCACCGGGACGCGGTACCCGGTCAGATCCCCTTGACGGGATCGTGTATTACCACAATTATCGACTGGGGTGTACACCCGTATCAGGTGGATGTAGCGTTCTGCCCATCGGGATCTCTGTAATGGGATATCCCGGTATGTGGGATGGTGGCTGACGATTGGGATCAATTCCCAGAGGGAGTTTATGAGGCAATGAGAACTGGACGATCCAGCAGGATCATTATCGGGGTCTTGGTCGCGCTAGCTGTACTCGCATCCGGATGCGGAGACGCAGACGAGGCCAAGCCGAACATCACTCTCGTGACGAACCCGTGGACGGCGTCGTTCCTCAACGTCGCTGTCGCTGAACAGATTCTCGAGAACGAGATGGGCTATTCCGTCGAGGTAATCAACATCGACGAAAACGAGGCTATGTTCACGGGCTTGGCGGATGGCACCTTGGACGCGGTGCTTGAGATCTGGCCTTCGGGTATCACGGTTGGTGAGCAGGCGTTCTTCGACGATGGTTCAGTGGTCAACATCGGCGAGTTGGGTGTAATCGGCAAGATCGGCTGGTTCGTACCCCGCTACATCGTGGACGAGCATCCCGAACTGGCGACATGGGAGGGCTACCGGTCGGCCGAGGCTGGCGCGCTGTTCTCCATTGCCGAGACTGGCGACAAGGGCCGGTTCCTCGGCACCGACCCGAGTTACTCCCAGTTCGACGAGTACATCATCGCCAACCTGAACCTGCCCTTCGAGGTCATGTACTCTGGCTCCGAGCCGGCAACGGTGGCTGAGCTGGATGCCAGGGTGTCTGCACACGAGCCGATTCTCATGTACTGGTGGACGCCAACTGCAGCCGTTTCGGTGTTCGACCTCGTGAACGTGCCCCTTCCGCCCTACACCGAAAAGTGCGGTGCAAGCCAGGCAGCAGGCGACGATGGTGTCGACTGTGACTATCCCGAAGACGTCATCATCAAGGCCGCATCCGGCAAGTTGAGGGAGAAGGCCCCCGATGTCTTCGAGTTCCTGAATGCATTCACCATTACGACAGACGACCAACTCGAGATGCTTCCCGGAGCCGAAATCGACGGTGAGGATGTGGCGGATGTGGCTGCCAAGTGGATCAGCGCCCACAAGGATGTCTGGTCAGCCTGGGTGAAGTAGAACCCTTCGGTCACGAAGTATTTGTGTATGAGGGGAGCCGACGGTCCACGGGCCGTCGGCTCCGCCTCTTTCATGGCCTGTCAGGTTCTTGTGGGAGACTTCGGCTGATCATGTCGGACGAACCGATTGTGACGATCGATGACCATCGGTGAAGGACAGTCAGCCAGTCTCGAGGTCGAGGGAGTGTGGAAGGTATTCGGCCAGCGTCCTGATCGGGCCCTGGCGATGGCTGACGACGGTAGGAGTAGAGCCGAGATTCAGGAGGTCACGGGCCAGACCATCGGTGTACGCGACGTCTCCTTTGAGGCCCACAAGGGCGAGACCTTCGTGGTCATGGGCTTGTCAGGCTCGGGCAAGTCGACCCTTGTCAGGTGTGTCGCCCGTCTGACCGACGTGACGCGCGGCGTGGTCCGTCTGGATGGTCGGGACCTGACCGCGATGGACGAGGCCGACCTGCGACAGATTCGTCGTGACAAGATGTCGATGGTCTTCCAGCACTTCGGGCTCTTCCCGCACCGTCGTGTGATCGACAATGTCGGATACGGCCTCGAGGTCCAGGGCCTCCGTCGCGATGAGCGCCATGAGAGGGCGGAAAGGGTGCTGGATCTCGTCGGCCTGGAGGGCTGGGGAGACCACTATCCCCAGCAGTTGTCGGGCGGAATGCAGCAGCGAGTCGGGCTGGCGCGTGCGCTGGTTGTGGAGCCCGCCGTCCTGTTCTTTGATGAGCCGTTCTCGGCCCTGGATCCGCTGATCCGCCGTGAGATGCAGGAAGAACTCCTGAGACTCCAGGCATCCATGCACCGGACCATTGTGTTCGTCACCCACGACTTCGATGAGGCCATCAAGTTGGGTGACAGGATCGCGATAATGAAAGACGGTGAGTTCGATCAGGTGGGTACGGCCGAGGACCTGATAACGAGGCCCGCTACCGACTATGTACGGGAGTTCACCAAGGCCGTGTCCCGGGCAAAGGTGCTGACGGCGTCGAGTGTGATGGATGACGATGCCGTGGTTCCAGCCAGTCGCTCCGTCAGTCGAGGCACATCGGTGGAGGCGATTATCGCCCTGTTGCTGGCTGATCCAGAGCCCATCGCCGTGGTGGGTGAGGATGGTGAGCGGGTCGGTTCGGTGGACCGTTCAGCAGTCATCGAGTTGATCTGAAACTATCAATGGACCTCGCCGGTGGCACCGGATCCCTCCTCAGGCGTTGGTGGCACTGGCTGTTGTTGTTGGCTGGCGTCGCCACCCTCCAGTGGCTGTTTCGGACAGTCGATTCGTTCCCAGCCGGCCTGGACACGTTCTTCTCCGACCCGATAGACCGATTCGCCCGCTGGTCCCAGGCCAACAGACGGACCCATTGGCTATTCACCACCATCTTCAACCCGTTCAGCGATGCGGTCCGTGTAGGACTCAACAGCGTGGAGTCGGCACTCCTGTGGGTTCCCTGGTTCGTGCTCCCGATCGCTGTCTTCCTGCTGGTTGCCAGGTCGCGCAACCGGTTACAGGCCGTGGTCGCCAGCCTGGCAATGGCCTATCCCGGTGTGGTCGGGCTCTGGGAGGTAACCGTCGAGACGCTGGCCCTGATGACGATCGCGGTCCTGTTCTCGGTTCTCCTAGGGGTACCGCTCGGGGTCGCATGCGCCCTCCACCAACGTGTGAACCAGGCCATGCGGCCGGTGTTGGATGCGATGCAGACCGTGCCGGCACCTGTCTACTTCGTGCCGATGGCCCTCTTCTTCGGGATCGGTGCCGTACCGGCCACGATGGCCACCGTCATCTACGCATTACCGCCGGTTGTGCGACTTACCACCCTCGGGATTATGGAGGTGCCTTCACAGGCGGTAGAGGCCTCGACGGTGTTTGGCGCCAGCCGTCGACAGACCCTCAGGAAGGTCCAACTTCCCATGGCGATGCCCACGATCATGGCCGGCGTAACCCAGACCATCATGATGGCTCTGGGAATTGTCGTGCTCGCCACCCTCCTCGGTGCTGGTGGACTGGGTCAGGAGGTCATGGCAACCCTCACTCAGCGTCGGACCGGGCGCGGAATCGCTACGGGCCTCACCGTTGTGGCAATAGCCGTGGTCCTTGATCGCGTCGGCCGAGCGATTGCAGGAATGGACAGGTCCACGGCACCTGGTCGAATGGTTACAGGCATGGCGATAGGCGGAGTGCTCAGCCTGGTTCTGGTCGGTCGCGTCGTGGGGTGGATCGACTTCCCCGAGATGTGGGATGTCAAGGCGTTCGACCCCATCGACGACCTGATGGATTGGATTCGGGACAACCTCCGGTGGTTCACCCGCGGCATGAACGACGCGGTCATTATCTGGTTTTACCTGCCGGTACGGGACTTCCTGACCGAGACTCTGGCATGGCCGGTACTCGTGTTCGGGACCGCGTGGACCGGGTGGAGGGTCCGTAACTGGCATCTGGCGGTGTTCATTGCCGGGGCACTGACGTTTATCGGGCTGATCGGCATGTGGGACCTGTCGATCGACACCCTCACTCAGGTTGTGGCAGCGGTGATCCTGTCGGTTGTCATCGCCATTCCCGTCGGGATCTGGGCTGGGCAGAGCCGCCGCGTCGAGGCGGCACTCGGGCCCCTACTCGATGCCTTTCAGACCATTCCGTCCCTCGTCTACATCATTCCGGCGGTGACCCTGTTCACGGTCGGAGTCGTGCCAGGAATCATCGCTTCGGTCATCTATGCCCTACCGCCGGGCGTCAGGATCACGGCCCTTGGAATCAGCCAGGTTCCCGAGGAGAGCCTCGAGGCATCAGAGATGTTCGGTGCATCGCCGAGGCAGACCCTTATTCGTGTGCGACTTCCACTCGCTGCAGCGACGATCATGGTCGGTATCAACCAGGTAATCATGATGGTGCTGGCTATGGTCATCATCTCCGGCCTCGTAGGTGGCGGTGGGCTGGGGTTCGAGACGGTAAGTGCAGTCAAGAACAGCGATGTCGGAATCGGTTTCGAGGTTGGTGCCGCAATCGTGGCAATGGCCATGGTGCTCGATCGCCTTACCCAGGCTGGTGCGGACCGTTTCCGGCCACCCGCGGCGACCTGAACGCAGTCAGGTATTGGTCAGCGGTCAGATCCGGTCGCAGGCCACGTTCTCGGGGCCCCGTCGACGGTAGGTGTCGACGAACTCGGCAACCTCTGGGACCACCTCCGGGTAGACCTTGAGTCGGTTCCATGCGGTGGCGATCACAGGCTCGCCGAGCGAGGTGTGCGGCGACACGATCACGTGCGAGTCCCAACCGTCGGCGACCTCGGCCAGGGCGATGCCCAGTTCGGGTCGGGCCACGTCGTACCAGAGCACGACCACGCCGTGCTCGAGCGCATGGACGGCCTGACTCAGGTCCAGTTGCGTCGGGTAGTTGCCGCACAACGGCGCCCGGCTGCTGTGCACGCCGCTGGTGGGAGTGAGCGACGGATAGGAGACCCCGTTGGCGTGGCCACGGCCGTCGTCGGGTGGACGAACCACCCCGACCAGTTCGGGGCCCGGACGGACCTGGGTCCAGACCGCGAACCCGAACAGGGAGGCAAGCACCAGCCCGGCCGCCGCCATGGTGACCTTCTTCCTCCGGGCCCTCCGCACGGCGTCGGCTGCCGCCAGTTCCCGGCTCTCCTTCGCTGCGGCACGTCGCTCGGCGCGCTCCACCTCCTGTTCGGGATCGCGTTGGCGGCGCTCGGCGGCGCGCTTCTTCTTGGCGGCCCTGGCCCTCTTGCTCTGCGGATGCGACACCCTGTGGTTCCTCTCGTAGCGCCAGCGCCCGGGAGGCTAACTGCAGTCATCGGCTCAGTTCACGCGGGAACCCCGTGCTCGACTCGATGTATTCCCGCATTCACCCGGTTGCCAAAGCGGCGCGCAACTGCTCGAGGGTCGGCGAGCCCGCCATGCCGTCTGGGGTATGACAGTCATGGGTCAATACTGGGAGTGGGGATATTTGGAGAGCACGAGGCCAGCGTCTGGACCGAGAATTACGAGTTCACGTTCTGTTGCACTATCAGAATGCAGTGGAGTTACAACGGACCGCAATGGGGAACTTCATGGTTATCCACGACTCAGTTAGCTCCTTCAACCACGTACTACGCCAGGTGGCTGATACGAGACAACTCAGGAGATGAGTCCTGGTCGGCAGCTACCGCGTTCATGACAACCACCAGTGAGCCGCCGTCCACCACTACAACTACTACTCAGGCCCCCGCAACCACGACCACCACTACGACTACTCAGCCTCCGGCCACGACCACTGAGGCTCCACAAATTGTCACAATTTCGACCCTGGATTCTGCCTTCGGAAACTTGTGGTGGCCATCACTTGCGGTCGCTCCAGATGGGAATCCAGGTGTTAGCTATCGGCACCCAGATGGTGTGAAGTTTGCTTCATGCACCGACGTGGTCTGCACATCAGCCGTATTGGCAGTCATTGACAGTACTGCCGGCGGAGCCGGAGGAACCTCTTTGGTATATGGAAGTCAAGGCCATCCCATAGTCGCGTACCGCCACCATTCGGAAACCGGGCTAAGACTTGCAACCTGCACTAGTGAATGCACGCATCCTCAAGTCACCTACTTGATCGACAACGGCTATCAGCTGAGCACGGGCAACTACCCGGCGGTAGCACTTAAGAGCGACGGCGTGCCCGTCATTGGGCATCTCTACGGGAGTGGTGGACAGGCCCGGATAGCAATTTGTATCCAGCCTGATTGTTCATGGTTTAACAACGGGAACAATGGCAATGGCATTGTCACCGCAGATTATGACGCCGCTGGTGTGGTAGCGGCGGGGAACACCGTGTATGGGCCGCTTCTGGTCTATGCCCGCCCGCTAGTGAGCGGCCCAAATACGTTGCGAGTGGCTCAGTGCGTCAATGCCAGTTGTTCGTCGTGGAACTTCTCGGATGTTGCTTCAATCGGTAGCACGAGCAATGCGTACCCATCGGTAGCGGTAAACAACAGCGGAATGCCTGTGATTGCCTACTACGACCGTGACGACATGGACCTCAAGGTGGTCGCCTGTTCCAGCCAGAATTGCTACCCCGGAATTGGAAACTCCGCTGGAAGCAGCCAACTTGTTTCGGTCGTTGACTCATCTGGAGACGTTGGTACGAACAGTTCGATCGCCATCCAAGGCAACAACAACCCAGTGATCGCCTACTACGACATTACGAGCGGGGCACTCAAGGTTGCCGAGTGCACGACCCCTTCCTGTTCAAGCTCGATTATCAAGACCATCGGACCTGCCGATGACTCCGGCCGCATGTCTATTGCGATCGGCAACGACGGCACGCCACTCGTCGCATACATCGACAACAACAGCCTCAAGATCGCCAGGGTCCCCATCGGCTAGTTCAGCCGAGTAGTGGACTTAAAGCAATCTTCTTCTGCGGGCCTCCAGTCCTAATTGGGTCATCCACAAACCATCCACTCGTCACCGGCAAACAACGGTCACCGACGGTCAACGCTGGATAGACAAACAGGGTTTGAACAGGTCAGATGCCAAAACTTGCTGGTCAGAGAATCCCTGCGATCGGACTTACAAGGAGGGGGTCGGGGGTTCAAGTCCCTCCGCGCCCACCCAATACACCGT
>JACKQG010003183.1_pt1 | contig 20460 bp, 17 predicted proteins | sample 8237621 | NCBI WGS metagenome assembly JACKQG01 (sample SAMN15677084, study PRJNA649215) | marine metagenome | biome: marine; feature: Black Sea; material: saline water; isolation source: suspended particulate matter (SPM) from the Black Sea western gyre | collected 2013-06-09/2013-06-10 | depth... | reverse complement strand
CCGCATTTCTCGTGCAGCCCCCCCCGAAGAAACAGCATGATTGGCAGCTAGGTGGCTATCAACGACCACGCGCTTCTCTGGGTTAGAAGAGGCGTGGCTTCGGTCCACATTTTGGAGAAAGGGAAAGCCCCTCATGAGGTGTTCAACCTCTTCAGAAACAAGGATAAGATCAGAGAACTCTGTACCGGAAATCTGCATCACAATATCTCGACCAACGGGTGGTCCCATATTGATCGGTTCAAACTGGATACGCGCCCCAGGTACTGAAGCGAGTTCTTCCTCAAGTTCTCGTTGAATTCTAGGAGATTCAAGCCACAAAGATTCGTGGAACTCTCCAGAAATGCGGGCATAAAAAGGACCCCCTCCTCCTACATCGTTAGGGGAGACTGAGGCACCCGAAGTTCCTACATTGGTGGTCACAAAGCGAATCCACTCTGGATGCCTCTCCAAGACTTCTTCTACACGGTAGGCGATTTCGTTGGTTCGCTCCAAAGCGGTACCTACAGGTGCTTCAATCTTGATGCGGAAAGAGGCATCGGGCACAGAGGGAAAGAACTCAAACTTCAGGAAACTAATCGCAAAGAGGGATAGCCCTAGGGCTGTCAATGCACCCCCCAATACCCAACCCGGGCGCATCCCCCATCGACGAAGAAGAGCAGCGTGACGGTCGCGCCAATGAGATGCTTGCTCTGTATGTTTCCTTGATCTTCTCTTGAGCCAAATACGGGCGAGGGGAGGGGCGATGAAGTGTCCTACAATGAGTGCTCCCAACAAGCAAAAGATCACCATGAAAGGGATGTACTTGATGAATTCGCCCATGATTCCAGAGAGTCGAGTAAGGGGAAAAAACGCCAAGATCGTCGTGCCAATGGCGGTGAGAATCGGGACAGAAACTTCGTGGATACCTTTCCGCGCAGCTTTGATTGGGGAGAGTCCATTTTCGATATGTCTATAGATGTTCTCTACCACAATGATATCGTCGTCCACGATCATGCCCAATACGAGAATCAGTCCAAAGAGAGTGACATTGTTGAATGTCAACGAGCCAGCATTCATGAGGATGAGTGCAAAGCCCACCGAAAGGGGAATACCTAACGAGATGAGGAGGGCGCTCCTAAAACCGATAAAAGCGAACAGAATGATCGTTACTAGGAGAAACCCCCAACCGAGATTCTTGAGCATTCCACCTAGTCTTGCCTTGATCGTTGTGGCTTGTTCACCGATTAGAGCAAGTGATTGCCCAAGAGGCAACGACGCTCTCTCTTCATCGACGATACCCAAAACAGTTTCAGTCACAAGAATCGTATTGTGCCCCGTTCCTTTTGTAATGACCAATGAGACTGCAGGGAGACCATCTTGTCGTGAGATTGAGGCTGTGTGGCGAGCACCGACCCGAACCGTTGCAATCTCACCAACTCGAAACCCTCCTCCAGGTCCCAACAAGTACAGATTTTCAATCTCTTCAATCGTCTCGGGACGACCTCTAAATGTAATTTGAGTCTCGGTTCCGCCCGGAGAAACCTCACCAATGGGGAGGTCTTGCCCCACCCCAGCAATGAGGTCTGAAAGGGTGGATAATGTAAGCCCCTTGGCACGCAAGAGGAGGGGGTCTGGTTCGATGAGGAGATCTCTTTGGGGGGCTCCAAAAATCTCAGCACCTGCAACGCCATCGATCGATTCAAGCCGTTCTTGAATTCGTTCTGCAGATTCTCTCAAAGAAGAGGGATTCGTTCCCGATAGGGAGAGGATAAGGATGGGGACTTCGTCAAAAGCCAACTCGCTTACCGAAGGGGCAAGAGCATCTGGAGGTAGGTCATCTCTTGCTTCGTCAACTCCGTCCCGGACATCCCTTAGGGCAACATCTGTATCTTTCCCTGCCTCAAACTCCACCATGACAAAGGACCAACCTGCACCGGAAAAGGAGGACAAAGTCTTGAGGTTCTTGAGCTTCTCTAACTCTCTTTCAATAGGGAGAGTGATCTCTTTCTCAACCGAAGTGACAGACGCTCCTGGCCACATCGTTTGGACAAAGACCATGGGGACACGAATATCAGGGGTAAGGGAGGCCGGGGTGATTCTGTAGGCATAAAGCCCTCCTGCTAACAGGGCTACGACGACAATGAGGACGATGCGGTATCGATCAATCAGAAAGTCGGTCAGGGCTCTCACTCTTGAAAACGCACCTCCATTCCCTCTCTAAGTCCGCCGGGGCGAGAAGAAACGAAGTAGTCATTTTGGCGTAATCCCTGAACGAGACTAAAGCCACTCGTTGTATTGATAATCTCTACGGCTCGAAACGCCAAGAGACCATCTACTAAGATCCAAACACCCATAGAACCATCACGTTCAATCAGGGCGTGGTCGGGTACAAGTGTCCCTTCTTGTTTCCCCCAAGATAACGCAAGTTTCATCCAAAGTCCATCCGTAGGGGGGTAGGGTAGTAAGGGTTGCCACAAGGTGTTGAGCGTGCCCGAGAGGGGGTCAACGACTGAGCCCACATGGTCTAGTTTCCAGAGTGAGCCATCTTCTTTCCCCGTTCCTTCTATCCCTAAAGGTAAAGCGAGGGCTAGAGAGGGGGGTAGAGGAATCTCAAGTCGGAGACCATCCAGAGGCAAGAGCAGGGCAAAGGGGGTGCCTGGGGATACCATTTCACCTACAACGCCATAGACCTCTTCAACCCGGGCGTCAAAGGGGGCTATTGCGTTGCAGTCTTCAACAGACAACTGAGAAATGTCTTGATTTGTCTTCGCTTTTTCCCAAGATACTTCAGCTTGTGCTCGTGAATTTTGAGCATTGTAGAGGCTCTCTTCGGGGATGCTGCCACCTGTGGCTACAGATTCCAATCGAGAGAGATTGTCATTGAGTGCATCCCAAACAAGTCGAGCACCTTCAACACCCAAAGAAGCAAGAAGGAGATTCCTTTCGGGGAGTTCACAATCTACCCTCCCCATTAGATCCCCTTTGCTAACGACTAAACCTGGTTCAATGAACCGTTGGGTTATGTTTCCACTCCCCTTCCAAAGAAAGGATCCCGTCCCTGGAGTTTCGATGCGCCCCAAGAGATTCTCCTTACGGCTCTGGGTCGTTGTCTCTGCGTATTGCCCCTGAACGAGAGGCTGGATAGGAGATCGTCTCTCAGAACTCTCCTCAGTTTGAGAGGGTTGGCATCCCCAAAGGGCTAAGAGAAGCAAGCATTGGGTTTTCAAGAGAGGTCCTCCTCAACTTCACTGAGCCAACGAATCGTTGTACCCACGATCTTTTTGGCGTGGCTTCCCAACCAAGAGAGGGGTCTTGATGTCTCCTTGACCACCCCTCCTCGTCGGAAGCGATCAAGGTATTTGGTCAGACCTTCTTTCCTTGCTCGAACAGCTCTCTCCAAGTCTTTCTTTGGAATATGCTGGTGGAAGTAGAGGGGTAAGTGCATCGGAAAGTAAGGGCGAAACTCGGGCTGGAAGAGACGCAAAGCTCTTTGGCGGAATGCCTTTTCTCCTTTGGGAGTAATGTGATAAAGGAGGCGGGAGGGGCGCCTCCCAGATCGCTCTTCCCCCATCGGTGCAACGAGTCCTTCCTTGTGGAGAGACTTTAGGGTGTAGTAAAGAGTTCCTCCTTTGATGGGAACGATGCGGGAGAGAACCCCATCCATCAGTTTCCGCAATCCATACCCGTGTTGGGGACCATCCATCAATAGCCCCAAGAGTGCGATAGCGCGCATATCCAAATCCATATTGATTATTCTAACTAGACTATCCGTGCTTTGTGGTGGTAGAATAGAGAATCTGCCCGGAAATGTCACCATCTAAGCCCTCTCCCTCTCCAAAAAAGATTCGTTGGATAAGAACGCCAACAGAATGGGAGAGTTTCCTGAGGCGTGCTTCCAAGGAGGGTCGTGTGGCGGTTGATATGGAGGCGGACGGATTCCATGCCTATGCTCCCCAAGTCTGCCTTTGGCAACTCGCTGTTTTGGACGATCCTTATCTGTTAGACCCCCTTGCTTGGGAGGGGATTCCTCCATTGGGCGAACTGTGGTGGGACCAAGCAATTGTGAAGGTCTTTCATGGTTCGGACTACGACATGCGGATGATCAAGGAGGTTTATGGTAAGACACCCGTCTCTTTGGAAGATACAAAGATCTTGGGGGAGTTGATTGGGGCACCCCGTCTTAGTTTGGGAGCCCTCTTGGAGGATAGATTGGGGATTGTGGTCAATAAGTCGAAGAAACTCCAGCGCGCCAACTGGGCCAAACGCCCCCTAGGTGATGCCCTAGAAACCTATGCCGCTGGGGATGTGAGAGACCTACTTGCTTTGAGAGACGATATGTTTGAGGACCTCAAAGAAAAAGGGAGAGAGAGTTGGTTTGAAGAAGAGTCTCAAGTATACGAATCCTTAGAACCGACGATTCCAAATCCTGCCACAGTCCAGCATGCGCATCGGATTAAGGGAACAAGGGGACTTCCCCCTTGGCAACTCGCTGTACTTGAAGCGCTTTGGTTGGAGAGAGAGGCATGGGGGAAGAGGAGGAATGTAGCGACATTTCGTCTGGTAGGCAATGATGCTCTGTTCCGTCTAGCGACGCACCAGAAAAAAGGAGGCCCACCACAGAATCTAGATATTCTGCCTCGAAGGATGAAACCCCAACAAAAGAAGAGGTTTGAAAGTGCCCTAAAGAGGGGGCTTGCGGTTGTGCCCACCGATTACCCCAGCCACAACCCCCCAAAGAGGAACAAGCCACCCATAGGGCCACCCGCTGCATCTGAAGTCTTAAGAGAAGCGCGGGAGCGATTTGCCAAAAAGGCAGGCATTCAAGTCGCCACTGCCTTACCTGGAAGGTCGTTGGTTGCGATTGCTAAAGCCCGACCTCGTTCCCTTGAATCACTTCGACAAGTAGAGGGGGTTGCTGCTTGGCGGGTAGAGGCCTTTGGGGAAGCGATCCTGAACGCCTTAGCGTCCTTGCGGAATTAGAATCCACCGTATGGACTCCTCTTTCCCTGATTTCCTAAACCTTGAGGAGAGGTATACACCTATCGAGAAGGGTGTTCGCAAGGCTGCACGGGCATTTGTGCAAAAGGAGATTGAACCGATTATTGCTGACGCTTTCCTTAAAGGGGAGTTTCCTACTTCTATCATTCCCAAAGTTGCTTCTTTGGGGTTCTTGGGTCCCACCCTCCCCAAGAAGTACGGGGGGATGGACTTGGGAGATATCGCTTATGGGCTGATGCTTCAAGAACTGGAAGCGGGCGATTCGGGTATTCGCTCTTTTGTTTCTGTTCAGGGTGCTCTCTGTATGTATCCTATTTTTAGGTATGGGAGTGAAGAGCAAAGGATGCGATGGCTGCCACAAATGGCAAAGGGCGAGCTAATTGGTTGTTTTGGGCTCACAGAACCCGATGCTGGGAGCGACCCAGGAGGTATGTCCACTACAGCCAAACCCACAGAAAAGGGATGGGAGATTTCGGGTAGAAAGATGTGGATTACGAATGGGACCCTGGCTGACTTGGCTGTGGTGTGGGCTAAGCACAGTGAGACGGATGAAGTATTGGGATTCGTTCTTGAAAAAGGAATGGAAGGGTTTAGCGCCCCCGAAATGGAAGGGAAACTTTCGCTTCGGGCAAGTGTTACCAGCGAACTGGTGATGGACAAGGTGCAAGTGCCCGACGCCAATCGTTTGCCAACGGCGCAAGGTTTGGGGGCACCACTCTCTTGTTTGACCCAAGCCCGATTTGGTATCGCTTGGGGCACATTGGGGCTGGCGATTGATTGTTATAGAGAAGCTCTCCAATACACCAAAGAGCGAGAGCAATTTGGGAGACCCATTGCGGGTTTCCAACTGACACAAGCAAAGTTGGTGCAGCTTTTGTGTGACATCACAGGTGCTCAAGGTATGCTTTACCATATGGGGAAAGCGAAAGAGGCAGGCACTCTGACACACCAGCAAGTCTCTATGGCCAAGCGTGTCTGTTGCGAGTTAGGTATTCGGGCAGCACGAGAAGCCCGGAGCATGCTGGGAGGGTCAGGAATCTTGGCGGATTTTCATTGTCAGCGCCACTCCATGAATATGGAAAGTGTGATTACTTACGAAGGAACCCACGAAGTTCACACCCTGATTTTGGGTCGAGAGATTACAGGGCTGAACGCCTTTTCTTGATGCCCCTTCCTCCCCATGCTATTCCCGTTCTAGACCACGGGTTCGTTCGAGTCCTTGAGGTGATGGGAGATGATGTGGGCATCGTGGGTGCTGCCCGCGTCTCTTTTGGAAACGAATCCAAAGGAGAGAAGGCAGATCGTGGGCTTATCAAGTATCTCCTTGCTCATGACCACGGAACTCCTTTTGAAATGACCGCTTTCAAGTTCCACATCCGTGCTCCTATTTTTGTCGCTCGGCAGTGGTTCCGTCATCGGTGGTCTTCGTTCAATGAGATTAGTGGAAGGTATGTCTCTTTAGAGCATCGGTTCTTTCTGCCCAGTACTCTCCGTACGCCGGACATGAAAAACAAACAAGGGAGTGTTGAGGGTGGGTTCTCTAAAGAAGAAGAAGAGGGTTTGCTTGGGGAGATGGATAAGAGTGCTAGGGCAGCCTATAGTACTTACGAATCTCTTCTAGAAGCAGGGGTCGCTCGTGAGATTGCCAGAACCGTCTTGCCCCTTTCTCTTTATACTGAGTTCTACTGGAAGGTGAACGCGCGGAGTTTGATGAATTTTCTCCGCTTGCGTACCGAAATCCATGCCCAAAAAGAGATTCGTGCTTACGCCGTTCCTCTGCTCCGAGTTTTTGAAGAACATCTCCCTTGGACGGCTTCTGCATTCCGGGAACTTTTCCTCTCCTCTCTCGATTTAGACCCCGAGGCTTAGTCCATGAACATCGTGTTGGGGAACATCTATTTGTTGGGGGCTTGTGTCGTTTGGGCTACAGCTCTCTCTCTATTTAAGCGTGCCGGCAAAGGTGTTGACGCGATGGGATTGAATACGGTCAAGAATAGTGTGGGGTTGCTCTTTGCATTGGCTTGGGTCTTCGTTTCGGGAGGATGGAATGCGGGGGACAGTTTTCCAGCTATCGGTGCCATGGCACTAGCTGGAGCGATAGGGATGGGGCTAGGAGATTCCCTCTTTTTGCGTGCTGTTCAGACTATTGGTGTGGGTGCAGCAACTGTAGGCATCCTCTCCACGCCCTTATTTGCACTCCTCTTTGAGGCTACTTTTCTAGGGTACAGACCACTCCCTATCCACCTTTTTGGCATCGCTCTTGTCCTTCTAGGTGTGCGACTTGCGCTAGGTGGAAAAGACCCCATAAAGGCAAGCCAAGAAAGAGGAATCGACCCCAAGTCTGGGGCGATGCTCGTTTTGGGTGCAGCGGTCCTTATGGCAGCGGGACAGGTGATGGTGCGCTGGTCTTTTGATATCTCACCCGAGTGGAGTTTGGCTACATCCACTGCAGTAAGGGTAGGTGCAGGCGTGGTGGGGCTCTTTCTCTTTTCAGGACCTAGAAAGAGTTTTTCTCGAGCGATGGCACCTGGTCCCCATCGACCCCTTATTCTCTGGGGTGGGCTTTTGGGAACAGGTATTGGGATGGCACTCTATCAAGCGGGTGCTCGTTTAACCCGAGCCACCATGGTAGGTGCCATTGGAGCAACAGTCCCTCTCTTTGCTATTCCTATTGCATTTTGGATTGCTAGCGAGAAGCCCAAGAAAGGTATCTTGGCTGGTGCCCTCGTGGCAATAACTGGAACGGCTCTCCTTTTTCTTCCTAGTTAGCCCAGTATCTTGGTGGCACTTTCGTTGAGTGCGGTCTCAATGAATGAGAGGTCTTCATCAGAAAGAGGTGATAGGGCTAACATCCTCATAAAGAAAGCAATTTCGTGGTCTGCCACGGGAAACCCAATATTCCCTTCAGAGGCTTCGTCACTATGAATCAAGACCTCACCGTCTGCAGAGAGAATCGCAATCCAAGGGATACCCCCCTTTTCGGATTCACGCAATGAGGCAGATAACTCTGCGCCACCCTCCATTCGGTCCACATCAATCTTTACATCTACAAACGCTCTTTCCATAATAGGTGCGATATCTGGGCGAAGAAGAAAAGACTCAAGGCGTTTGCACCAACCGCACCAAGGTGCCCCCGTATGGAGGAAAACGAGTCTCTCTTTCTCTCTCGCCATTGATAACCCGGAAATAAGCACAGAATCGGCTCGTAAAGGTGTGGCTTGCCACGCTGTTAGGAACGCCATCACCGCATCAGGGCTATGACCATTTCCCTCTTCTAGCGAGCCTGTTTCCTGATTAACCACTAGATTTCCATCACGATCCAGAACCGTCAAGAAGGGGACGCCTGTCTTCTTTAGATTGGCGCCAAATCGTTGAGCAATCTCCATATTCTTATCAAAATTGCCTATATCAACCATCACCACTTCATACTCATATTGGAGTTTCTTTCGAATACCTGTGTTGCTCGCAAAGAGTCTGTGTAGGGCATGACACCAACCACACCAGTTTCCTCCATAGACCAAGAGGACACGCCTGTTCTCTGTGTTAGCCATCTCAAGAGCGGTCGAGATATCCTCTTCAGCGATTGCCGATTCATCGTAGATATCCTCAAGTTCTGATTCCACATCCTCTTGGACTGGTTCCATGACTGGTGGGGGAATCGCCAACCAATCTTGGGTCCAAGCCAAGCTCTCATCTTCCTCTTGGGGAAGGGAAAGGGACACTTTCCAATTCGTCCTAACACCAGGAAGATAGACTGTTTTCAATAGGCGATCGTGGCGAAGGAATGAAACTTCTGTGGGTTCTTCAAGGCTTTTTAGGTTGGCTAATGTCGCTTTTTCATCACCAATGAGAAGAATCTCATCTCCTGTAAAAAAGCCGGCCTCGGAGGCAGCTTCCTGTGGATAGATATGGGAGACCGTTAGGGGCCAACTGCCCCGAACTTCCATGCCCAAGCTAGGTTGCTCTGTCCCCGTAGCCTCCATACCCACCAATGACCAAGGCCACGCCTCTAAGGGAAGGTCGTCGCTACCACGTACCCATTGATCAAAGAAGGCATCCCATCCGTTGTCCCCTTCTGTTGACCGCTCTAACCACACGAGAAGATCTTCTTCGGTAAACCCGGGGCCTCTATCCTCGTTCCACTTCGTTTGATAAAGATAGGTCATCAAGTCATCTAATGAAACTATGCCCCCACTCTCTTCTCGAAGTTTCGCTTCCATGAAGAACCCAAGCATCTCACCCGTCGTGTAGTAGGAGATACTTCTCTGTTCCGAAGCGGTCCCCTGACCGATCCAAGTATCATAAGAAGAAAGAGCCGCACTCGTTTGGGGATACCCTAGGCTGTTGGCGACAGCGTTTATCACCCCAGCCAGACCTTCAAAGTACTCCTTGACCGTCATATTTCCGCCACGCACCCTAGCAAGACGGCCATAGTATGAAGTTATCCCTTCGCTAACCCACAACAAGGATGTGGGGGGGGGTTCTGTATATGAATAAGGAACCATGACAGCAGGGCGAATCCTCTTCACATTCCACGCGTGAAAGAGCTCGTGACTGGAGACGGAAACGAGGCTGTCATAACTCCCCCTATTCCCCTCAAAAACTCGTTTGTTAAAGTAAATAGTGGTGGAATCTCTATGTTCCAAGCCACCCCCACCGCCAGGGAATAACAACCACCAATAGTCGCTAATACCACCAGGTGCAATGCCGTCAAAAACCTCAATCTGAGCATCCGTAAATCTCTTGAAATCATCAACAAACGGAAAAACCTCCAGATCGTAAGGTCCACCATTTCCTGAGATAATGATGTGGAAAGTGGCACCACCACTTTCGTAGGTAAGTTCCTGGTAATCTGAGATTTCAAAAGGGCTGTCGTAAAGGCGATGAGCGTTAGGGGCACACCAACCCTCTCCGTCTGCGCATCGCTTTAGGGCGGTTGCTACACGCCAGTCATTTGGGAGTCCTGCAAGAAGGATGCGGCTAGATTGGTCCAAATCATCATTCAATATTGGGAAGAAATCGGTGGGATGGAAATAGAGATGGTCTGGTGTGAGTTCAGATCCAGTTGGTCCTGGTTTTGCCAAGTGCGCTTTGTATGAAAGCGTTACGGATCCTCGACGCGAAGAGACTGTCCATTCAGAAAGCCCTGTTTTCTGGACAGGAAGGAGATTTCCGTCCCCATCAAATGCAGCTACATCTTGGATGGTGGCAACGGGCATATCTGCTTTGTAATGTCCGGGTGTCCAAACGGGCACAGAGAAAGTGGGATTGCGACCAGCCTGAGGCGCTTCCACTGAGAAATGGACAAGTCCATCGGAGGGGTTACCAACATCTACCGTATAAACAAGAGGTGCCAAAAAGAGAGAAATAAGCATAGTGCCAATCCTATACAAGGTGAACATCCCGTCCACCCATGCAATCTAGAATCCTCTTTTGGACAAGAAAAAAACAAAGAGGAGTCTCTCTAGGATTTCGTTGTGGGGATAACCCGTGATTGTATCCAAGCGTTTCTGGGGGGTGTCAAGGGGCGCAGGATGAGGGCTCGACGGGTATTATCAGAGGTTGTTTCCATCTTGAATAGTGCCCAGATTCCTTTTTGGTTGACTTCGGGCACTCTATTGGGTTGGTTTCGTGAAGGAGATTTCATTTCGAATGATCCCGACATTGACTTGGGCATCCATCTCTCTGACTATTCACACCTCTTACCTTCACTCTTCCAAAATGCTGGGTTTAGGCTTGGATTTAGAGGAACCCAGAAAGAAGGGATGGAACTGAGTGTGGCAAAGGGTGTGAAAATCCCCAACATCGCTTTCCACCAGTTTGCTGGCTCTCAGTTCCATAAAGGGAGAGGGAAGTTGTCTGTAAATGGCGTGCCTAGAGACGTATGGGAAAGGACCCAAGAGGCCTTGTGGACTGAACTGGAAGGGACAGAAGATAGCCGAAGAGAACCATGCCCCTAAGCCATAAGGCGAACCATTACCTTCGCATCACTAAGGAGGTTACTCAAACGGCAAGACTCGTTAGGTTGATGGGCTTGGTCTTCAAGGGTGCTCCAAACGACAGCTGGAATACCAGACTCCCTAAAGAGAGCGGCAACGGTGCCCCCACCAATCCCAGCAGGCTTCCCCCTTTTACCTGTTACTTCTTCTAGAGCAGAAAGAAGGGCAGTAACAACTGGAGCATCAAGAGGAGTTGGGGGGGCAGCGCTTGCAGCCATATGGTCGCTAAGAGTAATAGAAACACCCCGTTGGGTCTCTACCTCATCTGCAATCTCCCTCGCAACGCGTCTGACATCAGATAAGGGTGTTTGGGGTAGGACCCGACAATCAAAATAGAGAACATCTCGTCCAGGAACCATATTGATGTTGGGCTGATTCTCTTCTCTTCGGGTGGGTGCAAAAGTGGATGTGGGGGGGTCAAACAACGGGTCTATTTCAGGAAAACTATCTCTGAAAGCTGAATCAAGCCGTAGGAGGAGGTCTGCACCTGCTATAGCTGCATTCGTTCCCAAGGCAGGCATTGAGCCATGGCATTGTTCGCCTTCAACAACGATCTTCATCCACAACATTGATTTTTCGGCAACTTCTACCATCGTTCCGTCAGCGTTCCCAGCATCGGGAACGAGTACAAGATCTGTAGGCTTGATAAGTTCGGGACGGGTCTTGAGAACATGTCCTAGCCCTAAAGCACTTCCCGTCTCTTCATCACTCACAAAAAGGAGACCCACATTGTGAGAAATAGGTGCTTCTCTTACAGATTTTAGGGCGAGAATAGAAGAGACGAGCCCTTGTTGGTTGTCTTCAACCCCCCGCCCTCGAATCAAGGGACCATCTCGGGAAACCGTCCAAGGATCGGTCTCCCAAAGATCGATATCTCCCGGTGGCACGACATCGATATGGGAGAGTATCCACAATGTGGGTCCTTCTTTGTCGCCCGAACGGACTACAAGATTGGGACGAATCCCCCCATCACACCTATCATCGGAGGCATCAATCCGCTCTCCTTTTGGGAATCCCAGTTCAGCCAACGAACTCTCCAAGACCTCCATCTTTGCTTTTTCGCCTCTGCCCTCATTCAACGGTCCGATTGCAGGGACAGCTGTCAGGCGCGTTTGGAGTTCAATCGCCAAAGACTCCATATCATCGATTCCTTGATCAAGGGAGGTAAAGTCCATACTCCAATCCTATTGTCCCACCCACGCCGAAGCCTAGAATCTCCCTGCCCATGTGCGGTGTAGTAGGCATTCATGGAGCCAGTCAGGCTGCGCTAAAGGCGGTCACAAGTCTTTTCGCTCAACAACATCGTGGGCAGAATGGGGCTGGGATTGTGTCAGCACAAGACGGCATCCATACTCTCCACAGAGGATTAGGGATGGTGAAGGAGATTTTCAATCCCACCGCGCTAGACTCCCTAGGAGGGCAATCCGCCATTGGGCATGTCCGGTATCCCACACAGGGGCCTGTTACTTTAGCGAATACTCAGCCTCATCTAGTAGAAGGTGAAGGGCATCCACCCGTTGCGTTAGCGGGGAACGGTGATTTGGTAAACTACCACAGTTTGCGCCTTAGATTAGAGAAAAAAGGTCTTCAGTTCTCGGGTCAAAATGATGGTGAGTTGTTGGCCCGGTTCCTTGCGATGGAACTTGGGGAAGGGAAGACCTTGCCCGAAGCTGTTCGTCAACTGATGGAAGAGATTAAAGGCGCATACAGCGTTGTAGCTCTTGTGGGAGATAACCTAATAGCGTTCAGAGATCCTTGGGGGATTAGACCACTCTCAATGGCACCTCTTCCAAAAGGAGGATATGTCGTTTCTTCAGAGTCAGTGGGGGTGGATATCCATGTAACTGACGAGATTCATGAAGTTTCTCCCGGGTCATTGGTCGTTTTTGGCAAGGGCAATCCCCAACAGTTTGATTTGGAGCCCGATGCCCCCAAACACCACTGTATCTTTGAGTTGATCTATTTTGCTCGTCCCGATGGAGACCAATTTGGAGAAGGAGTGTATGCATTCAGGAAGGGATTAGGAGCGTCTTTGGCGGCTAAGGATGATGCGCTTGAAACGGATGTCGTTATCGCTGTACCCGATTCAAGCAATGTGATTGCCTTGGGGTATGCTGAGGCACGGAATCTCCCTTTCGGATTTGGATTGATGAGGAACCACTATGTAGGGCGAACGTTTATCGCACCTGATCAATCCATTAGGGACGAAAAAGTCAAAGAGAAATTCAATCCCGTTCCGGGGTTTTTCGAAGGAAAGAAAGTCGTTTTGGTTGATGATTCAATCGTGCGAGGAAGCACGATGCGGAAACTCGTCTCAATGATTAGGAGGGCGGGAGCCAAGGAGATTCATATCCGAATCGGTTCTCCCCCCGTTGCTCATCCTTGTTTCTATGGGATTGATACACCCACAAAAGAAGAGCTGGTCATTAATCAAATCTCTCAAGATGACCTTTCTAGGCACTTAGGAGCAGATTCTCTAACCTACCTTTCTCTCAGGGATCTCATGAAGATACCGAAGAATGAAGAGGCATTTTGCACCGCCTGTTTTTCGGGGGAGTATCCACTAGGTATCAAGGAGAGAGTCATACCTGTCTCCACACGTGGTGACGCCTCACCTTGACACGTCTCTTACTCGTTGATCACAACGACTCCTTTACGCAGAATGTATTCGCTTGGTTAGAAGATAGTGGGTTTGACGTTGTGAGTGCCGCTTCTACTCTAGAAGTTGAGCCGTTTGATGGCTTGGTTTTGGGACCAGGACCTGGTAGACCTGAGGATTGGCCAGAATCTATGCAACTATTGGCTCGGTGGGGAAAGCGCCCCTTGCTAGGTATCTGCTTAGGATGCCAAATGATAGCGACTCACTTTGGAGCGACTTTGACTATGGGGCGTCCTTGCCATGGGGAGGCGGTCAGAATGACTCATAAGGGAATTGGTATTCTCCAAGGAATCGAAGAGAGAGTGCGTGTGGGCAGATATAACTCGTTGGGATTAGGGGAACTTCCCCCGCCTCTTGAAGTTTGGGGTTGGGATTCTGAAGGACACCCCTTGGCTTTGGGGGTGGAGGGGCGTCCTTGGTATGGGCTTCTCTTCCATCCAGACTCATTCCTATCAGATAATACATCCCGCATTGTGGAGAACATCTTCTCCTCCTTACTATAAGGGGGCTTTGGTAGAATCATCTTTGGCATTGCAAGTGGGCGTAAGAGTCTCCTTTAGAGAGGGGATTGATAGGGGAGAGAGAGAGATTTGAAGGTTCAACCGTCTCGTTCTCCTCTGCGGGGAAAGGTCCGAATACCTGGCGACAAGTCCATCACAATTAGGGCGTTATTCTTGGGATTACTCTTGCCCGTTAGAGTCGTTGGAGGGTCAATAGGGAAGGACGCAAGAAGTGCGTTGAGTGCGGTTCGTATTCTGGGGGCTCGGGTTCAGACTGGACGGCAGGGTCTTCGGATTTGGCCAGGAGCATCTCCCACTGGTGAGAGTCGCATTCATGCGGGCAACTCGGGGACAACAGCACGTTTCTGCCTAGGCTGGGCTGCGGGTGGGAAAGAGCCCGTTTGGGTAGAGGGAGATAAGAGTCTCCTGTCCAGAAAGGTAGGGCGCCTCAATGAAGATATTCGCCATTGGGGAGGACAAGCGGGGGGGACGAAGGGTTGCTTTCCAGCCTTTGCTTGTGGACCTGTGCAAGGACCTTTCCGTGCTTCCATCATCCCAGGAAGTGGCACCAGAAAAGGGGCTCTCCTGTTGGCGGCTGTGCGGAGTGGGGCGTCCATTTCATGGAAAGAGGATCCTCTGAGTAGAGACCACACAGAGAGACTTTTTGCTGCTGCGGGGTGTTGGCCACGCGTTGAGGGAAGCCGGTCGGAACCCTATTGGGCGGAGATTCCCCCTGACCCCTCTGCTTTCGCTGTTCTTGCTACGGCTGCAGCTATGATTCCTCGTTCTAAGATTGGTGGTAAAGTCCTTACGAATCTCCGCCGCACAGGACTCCTTCGATTTCTGGGCAAAGCGGGAATCACCGTCAAACACAACAGAGAAGAGGTGTGGCCAGAGTTGGTTGGTCGGGTTCAAGTAGAGCACCCTGGAGAACTGCCACAGGGAGACCTTATCGTTGAGGGGCAGGACTTAATGGATATGATTGATGAAGTCCCTTTGGCGGCTGTCTTTGCGACAACGAGGAGGGGCACCACAAGATTTAGGACAGGGGGATTGTTGCGGAATAAAGAGTCGGACAGGTTGGAGGGAACAGCAGACCTTATTACGACTTTGGGAGGAAACGCATTGATAGAAGGGGAAGATTTGGTGGTCAAGGGGAGCCCGGGTTCTTTGAAAGGCGGAAAGGTGGATACAAGAGCGGACCATCGTCTCGTTCTCGCTGCGGCCGTTGCAGGTATTGGAAGTGATGAAGGAGTGGATTTATCAGAGAATGAATGGGGGGGTATCGCTTTCCCAGGGTGGCAAGAAGCACTGGAAGGAGTGGGGGTCCTCTTTTCATGAAAGCTCTTGCCGTGGTGGGATGGCCTTTGGTAGGTACCGCATCTCCAAGTTGGCACCGCCAACGGCTGGGGGGGCGTCCGTGGTCCTATCGTTCTGTGCCCCTTCGCCCCCCCCTATCAAGAAAGCAGCTTCGACGGATTGTGGAGGAGTTTCTTGCTGTCAACATTACTTCTCCCCATAAAGGCATAGCCCTAGAATGTGCTGATCGACTGACCCATGCTGCCACCCAATGCAAAGCCGTAAACCTCCTAATCTGGAAGGAGGGAAGTTTGGTGGGCGATAACACCGACTTGCCCGCGTTTGCTCGTACCTTTCGTCGCCTAGGTGCCTGTGAGGACCAGGAATGGCTCGTACTCGGTTCAGGGGGGGCGGCACGCGCTGTATCGGTCGCTCTGGAAGGAATGGGAGCGTCGTCCCAAATCGTCAGCAGATCCCCAATAGAAGAGAAGGGAGAAGTAGGATATGAGGAAGCAATCTCTTCTGTAGAAAAGGTGAATGGCGTGGTCAACGCGACTTCGGTGCCTTGCCCTCCTCTTTCTTTAGACAGACTTCCCGCCGATGCTTGGGTCGTGGATCTTTCGTATGGAAAGGAGAGTGCCTTCCTGACAGAAGCTAGACAGATGGGGTTGCGCACTGAAGGGGGGTGGGGAATGTTTGTAGATCAAGCCCGTCTTTCGGCACGGAGATGGAAAGCGTGACGCCGTTACGGTGGTGGACTGCTGGGGATAGTCATGGACCTTTCCTCATGGGGGTTCTTGAGGGGCTACCAGCAGGGTGGACGATTCGGCTTGATAAGGCGCAAGAGTTTCTGGCGGAAAGATCAGCAGGTTTCGGCAGAAGTCATCGACAGAAATGGGAAAAGGACAAGGTGGAAGTTCATGGGGGCGTTTACAAGGGAAAAACAACAGGGGCGCCTCTTTTGCTACTTCTAGAAAATGCTGGAGAGAAAGAGCCGTTGGCAGATGCATGTTGGGTGGCTCGACCAGGACATGGTGATTTGTCGGGGTTTCTGAGGACGGGGCAACCCCCCGAAGCCCAAGCCGAAAGGGGGAGTGCCCGCGAAAGTGCGATGCGGACCGCGTTGGGCGGTGTTGCCTCCGCTCTCTTGGAGGATTTGGGAGAGATTGAGATTGAATCCTGGTCTCTATCCATTGGAGCGGTTCATACGACGGGGAAAAACCAGAATCCCTCTGCCAACAGTCTTCGTTGGCCCGATTCTTCCACCGAAGCTCTTGCGATTGATGCCATCAAGATGGCAGGAAGAGAAGGGACAACCTTGGGAGGTTCCGTCCAAATTGAGGCAAGAGGTCTTCCGGGAGGGTGGGGAGAGAGCTCTCAACCTGCCGACCGGTTGTCCGTCCTCTTGGGTGGTGCTCTACTCTCCATTCCTTCAGTAAGGGCTGTCTCGTTGGGGAAGGGGCTTACTCAAGCATCTATGAAGGGAAGTGGAGCTCATGATGACCCTCTGGGTGAAGGGAACATGGCTGGGGGAATAGAAGGGGGTAGGACGAACGGGAAACCAATCAGAGCGACTCTATGGGCTAAGCCCATTTCCACACAACGAACCCCCCTCCCTTCGGTCAATCTCCAGACCGGTCAATCAATACCAGCTCCTCACTTGAGGAGTGATGTCTGTGTGGTGGGAGCGATTGGGGTTATTGCGAAAGCACTTACGGGCTTAGTATTGGCCCAAGCAGGGGCATCTTTCTTGGGTGGAGGGCATTGGGAGGCGTGGAAAGAGCGTTACGAAGCTCACCGTGATGCCACCCCCGATTGGCTTCCTTGATGTCTGAAGCTCTCTTCTTGGCAGGATTCATGGGAACGGGGAAGAGTGTGGTGGGCAGGCGTTTGGCCCGCCTCCTAGAACGCCCTTTTGTGGATACGGACAAAGTCGTTGCCAAGGCGTTGGGTGGTCGGTCGCCCAGAGCGGTGATACAAGAGCGAGGGATGGAGGCATTTAGAGACCAAGAAAAAAGGGTAATCACCCAGATTAGGGGAAACGAGGTCGTGGCAATGGGTGGAGGAAGTGATTTGAACGGGGAAACAAGAGATTTCTTGAAAGGGAAAAGTGTTGCTCGACTCAGAGCTCCCCTTTCGGTGATTGAGGCTCGGTTGGGCAAGGGGGAAGGACGCCCCTTGTGGAAAGAGCGAAAGAAGCTCTACTTAGAGCGAGAAGGAGAAGGCGCGTTGGGGATTCCTGTCCAGACAGAGGGGCTTACACAAGGTGCTGTTGCGGGTCGTGTCCTTCGTCAGTTATACCCAGATAAAGCGAGTCAGAAAATCGGGGATGGAGTCTTGATGGGTTGGGGTCAAATGAGCCGACCTCTTCCCACCACGACAGGTAAGTGGGTGGGGCTTTTTGATCAACGACTGGGGGCTTTAGTAAGCGAAGCGCCTGAAGGAGGAGTCTCTCATCTCCCTCTGGTAGGGAAGGACCGAGCAAAGAACTTGAGGACTGTTGAACGCATCCTAGAAGGACTTTCAGTATCTGGAGTAGGCAAGGACGGGGCGTTGTGGGTTTTGGGGGGAGGGGGCATCACCGATGTGGCAGGTCTCGCGGCAGCTCTTTATCTTAGAGGGATCGCCATCCATCTAGTTCCTACAACTGTATTGGGCATGGCAGATGCTGCATTGGGAGGGAAGTTCGGTGTCAATCGCGGCAAAGGGAAGAACTTGTTGGGGGTCGTTCGGCTCCCCGATTCGGTGGTGATTGATCCCACACTCTTGGCTGGGTTGCCCTTGAGAGAAATTAGGAATGGAGCCGCGGAAATCATCAAAATGTCTTGGGTATGGCGGCAGGCAGCCTTAGCAATGGGAGAGGAAGAGTGGGAGGGGATGGGGAAGGGGAGGCTTATCCCAATAGAGAGAGGGATTCAATGGGCTGCAAAGGGGAAACTGAAGATTGTGAAGAGGGACTTACTAGAAAAGAGGGGACTTCGAATCTTGCTGAACTTTGGGCATACAGTAGGGCACGCATTAGAGAGTTCAACAGTTCCTCGGATACGCCACGGAGAGGGCGTGGGATTGGGGATGCTTACCAATACTCGTTGGGCAGAGAGATTGGGAGTAGCCCCCAAGGGAACAGCGGCTTTTCTGGAAAAGGAGTTGGTAAGGGTGGGGTTGCCGACCTCATTAGATAGAGAACTTAACCCAGAAGCTTTCAAGGAAGCGATTCTGAAAGATAAGAAATGGGACAAGGGAGAACTCCAAGTCCTTTTACCGACTCAGATTCCAAATGGTGATGGGGGAGAATGGGACACCATAATGGTTTATAGAACGAAACGCCCTCCCATTGATGAGTGGTTAGCCCAAATCGCATGAAGTTCTTGGTATTAGAGGGACCCAATCTTGATGGTGTTGGTAGAAGAGAACCTGAAATCTATGGGGACGAGAAAAGAAGTGAAGCCTTGGCAAGATTGGTGAAATGGGCAAAAGAGAAGGGGTGGGAGTTGGTCTTGGAGCAGGAAGGAGACGAGGCAGCCCTAGTCGCTTGTCTGGCAGAAGCGAAAGAGAAGGGGTTTGTGGGCGTTCTTTTCAACCCAGGCGCCTTTTCTCACGCTTCTCTTGCCTTGCGGGATGGAGCAAAGGGCACAGCTCTCCCTTTGGTAGAAGCCCACCTTTCGGCGATTCATGGAAGGCGAGAAGCTTGGCGCAGGAAACTCGTCGTTGCTGGTGCAGGTCATCCTGTGATTTCGGGTATGGGGTATCTAGGGTATCAACTAGGCATTTGTGCCCTAGTCTGTCTCGTCAAAGATGGAGCCTTCAGACCCTAGTTGAGGAAAGGTGGTCATGACCTCTTTCTCCATGCGCTCCAATGTGCGCATGTAGAGGAGAGTCATTGTGTGTTCTGGCGAGGAAGGGTCTCGGTTCTCTTCCAAGAGTTCATCCAGCCGGGTGTAACATCCTTCAAGGTCGCCTCTTGCCCAACAACTGGAAAATTCTTCGTCATGGGTTGCCAATTTGGGGCAAGGGGGTAGGGTGCCACTAGGGGATGCCACCCAACTCCTAAACGACAGCATTATGTGTTCTTTTCGGAGAGTATGACGGTTCAAAGAAGCCGAAGTGCGGATTCTCGGCATTCGAGATCTATCCCGCCCCGCCCCTTCTTTCCAATAGATTGCCATAATCACAATGATGACCAACAATGAACCACCAAGAATGAGAATGGCATCTCCTCCACCAGAGGGCTTGAAGCCCGCCGCGGCAGATGAAGCAAGGGCCAAAGCGACCCCTACAACGAGGATGATAAGAATCCAACCCTTGACAGTCACAGATTCCTACTATAATGGCTCGGTTTGAAGGATTTGACTTTTGACCGGGAGAACTGTATGAAACGATTGCGTCCATTTTTTATCTTGGCTCTGTTTGGGGGGCTTTTTGGCGCACCTCTCTCGGGTATTGACACCCCTGAAGAACAGTGGGTTGGTTCTCGACTTTATGTGCGGGTGGCTGATGGGGTTGTTCGTTCCGTGTTGGAAGATTACCTTGTAGGAGTGGGTGAAGTGGAGTGGCAGGGTGTCGCTCTAACCCAGTGGTTCCGTGTAAAGGCAATCAGTGATAGGGATCAATTGGTGAGTGATTTGAAGGCACAGGGTTTTGTGGCGACATCGATGCCCTATCAGTTATGGGATATGCAAAAAGTACCTAACGACACCCATTACCCCAGTAACCTTTGGCGTCTCCATTCCACCAGCTCTAATCAAGGTTTAGATGATCTAGATTTGGATGCTCAAGAGGCTTGGGATATCTTGACGGATGCGACAGGAATTATCGTTCTTGTCCACGACAATGGGGTGATTGAAACACACGAAGATATTGCAGGAAACCTCTGGGATAATCCCAATGTGGGTGCCTATGGTTGCCCCAACGATATTCACGGTTGTTGGGACCCTTCCCACCAAGGGGATGAATCTCATGGCACACCCGTGGCTGGTGTGGGAAGAGCTTCTCGTCTGGAACTGGAGCAGACCTCGGTTGCTTCCCT
>JACKQG010003182.1_pt1 | contig 20463 bp, 22 predicted proteins | sample 8237621 | NCBI WGS metagenome assembly JACKQG01 (sample SAMN15677084, study PRJNA649215) | marine metagenome | biome: marine; feature: Black Sea; material: saline water; isolation source: suspended particulate matter (SPM) from the Black Sea western gyre | collected 2013-06-09/2013-06-10 | depth... | reverse complement strand
ATCCTGATCTTGAATAAAAATTGTCATAAACGTATCGACAGACGGGAATTGGTCGCTTTGGGCATAGCGCAGAGGAAATTCCTCAGCATTCATCAAGGCGGTATCAACTTCCCCGACTAATAATGAGAATGTATCCTCAGTGATGACTCCATCCATGAGCAATGACCTGAATGCCGAGCGTTGTGCTCGTAAGGCTTCGCGCCAGGCAGTATCGAATTCCTCTGCTTCAACACTGGGATCGAGCTTCATCATTTCCCTAACTGCCTGAGAGAGTGCCTCGATACGGCGCTCCAGAAGAGATGAGATCGACTCCCAGGTGTGGCGTGAGATCAACCCCTCGTGATAGCGTTGTTCAATATGAGCATAGGCCACGCGAGAGGCGACAGCTCTGGCATGACGGCGCTCGTATTCATCTTGTGTTTCGGTGCGTTGAGCCAATTTTAGTCTGCGAACCAATGGTCCCATGCTGACGCCCTGGACAAGCAAATTGAAGAGCACAACCCCAAACACCATGGCCTGAAGCTGGCCGCGCAAATCCCCCAGTGTTGCTGGAAGTGCAATGGCTAGAGCAGGTGCTAAGGCGCCACGCAATCCTCCCCAAAAAAGGACATGTTTCCAGCGTAGAGGAATATCCTTGCTAAACAATCGTAAGCTGTAAACAACGAATGCTCTCGCTGCCAAAACCGCGGCGATCGACCAGGCGATAAAACGCCAATTCTCGATGAGCATATTGATATCAATTAGCAGCCCTATGACTAAAAATACAAAATTTGTAGCAATGAAAGCTGCGTATTCCCAAAAGTTAAACACAACAATGCGTGTGGTGGGCGACATACCTCTCGCACTGAGATTGCCATTCACCAATCCGGCTGCAACCACAGCCATCACACCACTGACCGAAATGCTCTCAGCAATCAGATATGCGCCATAGGCTAAAACAGTCGTAAGTGTTGTTTCGAGCAAATGATCATCGATGCGGCTGATGATCTGGGAGAGCAAGAATCCCAGGATCAACCCGATGCCCAACCCCCCTCCGGCGATGCTAACGAATTGGGCCAAACTTTCTATGACACTAAATTGCCCAGTGATGATAACTCCCAAGATCAAGTTATAGAGCACAATCACCGTGCCATCGTTGAGCAAGCTTTCCCCCTCAAGTAGAACCTGCAATCGTTTAGGCACTCCAAGAGAGCGGATCAGGGCGACGACTGCGTCGGGATCTGTAGCTGCGACCAGTGCGCCAAAAAGCAGGGCAATCTCAAAGCGGAATCCCGCCCCCAAGGAGATCACACCACCAACGAGGAAAGTGGTGATTAAAATGCCGGGAATGGTCAAGATCAGGATGGGTTTTAAATTCCGCCTTAGGTCGTCAAAATTCAAATGATAAGCGGCTTCGAAAACCAATGGTGGAATGAGTATTCCGAGAATTAAATCGGATGTGATTTCAAGCTGCACCTGCCCTGCGAGGGTCAACCCTAAACCGACAAGTACCAGCCCCACTGTATAAGGCATGCGCAAACGGCGTGCAGCGATGCCGACTAGACTGGCAAGGAATAATAAGAGAACGATCTGACCTTCGATAAATGAGAATTGTTCTGTGGGCATCTTTAGGTGGCCTGGTTCTGAATAACTACGGTTTACTGCGCCTCATGGGAATCTGACTCAAATAAACGTTCGAAGCCTGGGTATGCTCTCAGTGGGATGAGTTCAAAGTGAATCAACTTCTCCCTGACCAAGGGCAGCGACGTCAGAATCTTTTCCGCTTCTTCGACATCTGCACATTCGAGGATCAAGACCGCGCTAGGTTGATCATCTCGAAAATAGATCTCCCTGATGACCCCCTTTTGTTGCAGTTCCCAGACTTGGCGCGCTTCATCTTCGAGATGGGGCTGGAAATCAGCCGCGCTCAGATTGGGGTACTCATGTTCCAGCGCTAGAATTTTCAATCTAATATTTCCTCAGAAAATTTTTTAATTTGAGCATCGCTTGAAGGGATACCTGAGATGATTTGCTCTACTTATACTTATCCCCAAAAACTGGACCACGAGCTAAGGTGATAAAAGGCTACAATAAACCTAGTTTGTGGAGACAGAAAAAAAATGACGAAAAGACGAAAGCGACATAGTGCCGAGTTCAAATTTGAAGTAGCGTTAGAAGCAGCCAAAGAGCTTCAAACTGCGAATCAAATTGCAAGCGAACGGGAAGTGCATCCCAATCAGATCAGCCAGTGGAAGAAACAATTGCTAGATGAAGGCGCCTCAATATTCAGCAATAAAAACTTCCTTAATGAAAAAAAACAAAACGAACGGGAAACAGCGCTTTATGAACAAATCGGTCGTTTGAAGATGGAATTGGAGTGGCTGAAAAAAAAAGCTGCCGGACAGGGTTGAAGCCAAACGAGCGATGATAGAAACCACCCATCCCGAGATCAGCATTCGTCGTCAATGTGAATTGATCGAACTGAACCGGTCATCGTATTACTATCAACCAGCCAGCGAGACAGACTTCAATCTGAAAATGATGCGTTTGATTGACGAGCAGTACATGAAAACACCGTACTACGGCTATCCCAAAATGACAGCCCATCTACGTCGGGCAGGCTACCCGGTCAATCCCAAGCGCATCCGTCGGCTAATGCGAAAAATGAACTTGATGGCGATCTACCCAAAGCCTCGTACGACCATTTTCGCCTCAGAAAACAAGATTTACCCCTATCTCTTGCGAGGATTGTCGATTACTCGACCGAACCAGGTCTGGTCTACGGATATCACCTATATCCCCATGCCAAAAGGGTTCATGTATCTGGTAGCTGTGATCGATTGGTATAGCCGTTATGTGCTTTCCTGGAAATTGTCCAACACCTTGGATGGTGCTTTCTGTTTAGCTGCACTAAGCGAAGCTTTGCAGTTCGGTAAACCTGAGATCTTCAACAGCGATCAGGGTGTTCAATTCACCGCTCACGTTTTTACCGGCACACTGGAAGATGCCGGAATCCAAGTTAGCATGGATGGCCGTGGCCGTGCTTTCGACAATATCTTCATAGAGCGCCTCTGGCGTTCGGTGAAGTACGAAGACATCTACATCAAAGACTACGGCACCGTACCTGCTCTGGATGCTGGATTGCATTCCTACTTTACGCTTTATGACACAGAGCGACCGCATCAAAGCCTGGATTATCGGACACCAGCTGAGGTTCACTTCAGTTGTTAAGGAGCTGTTTTATCACCTTATTTTCCCCTTCCCGTGGTCTTGACTTTGGGGATAACCTTAACTCGCAAGTTTACTTTCAACGATGGCCAGTAAATACGTAATCCGTTGTGTGTTATTTGCCAATGATTGAGCTTATCAGGAGGAGATTGTAGTAATTGAGGGAACCAAGTCAGCGGAAACTGGATTGATCTGTCGTCATCTAGAATTAATTTGAGATTTGTTTTTGAAATTTCTAAATCGCTTGCAAGTGCTTGACGCAATTTTCCATAGGATAACATTCGCGAGTTTAACCAAAGGTATAAAAACCCTGCTAGTGCGATAAGCATCTCGATCACTTCCGAGAGGGTAATTACCAGCGTATCTAATTTCGAGTGAATGGGGATGAAGTCATTGAAAAGGTCAATGCCACCGATCGTGGTAATGATCAAAAACCAGAGTATCAAAATGGCTGGAACACTTGCAATTCGATAGGCATTCAATGAGAACAGCCAAATGCCGAAAATGCCTCCCAGCCCGAATGCCACGAAGAAGAATTCGGAGTTTCCTTGCAATCCCTTTAGATTGTGGATATTTATCTCTTGCTGCATGTTCACTTGCAGAATTGGTATTGGGGTGTTGAACCTAAAAAAAGTCTGCCCCCAAGATATTTCCTCCATCCCGATGAAGAGCATTCCTAATGAAAACAAAGTATAGATCCCGAAAATCATGATTCCCTCTTTTCGTTTCCAACTTTGCCATGCCAGGATCAGGCCTAAGATACCTGCAAAGAAATATCCAAAAAAGGTGATCAGTTCTACGGGGTAATTTTCTTCGACCATAAGCAGCGCGAAAGGGCGGGTGGAGGCTGGTAAAAATATTGCTATGTAGAGAATAATAATCAGGAGAGGCGAAAAAAATATTATCAATGATGTGGGCAAAGTAATATTGTAAAGAGATTTTGTTAGATTAAGGCGAAATCGAATTCTTTTTCGAAGATTTTCCATCAAGTACTCCATAAGTACGTGCGATCTGGTGGCAACCAAAAATTTTTAATTAGGATTTCATGGTACGCACACGTAGCGAGGTTTCCCTGGAATAGGGGGTCGGGGGCGAAGCCCCCCCTATTCCAGGGAGATTCTCTTTAGGTTGCGTAACATGAGTAATAATGCAGATAAAATCAACAATAGTGCCTTCATTCTAGAGTTTTGTACGGATTACTTTGACGACAATTCCGGATTCGGTAGGATCGACACAGCGAATGAATTCTGTAGTGACCCCGTTCTCGTTGAATACTTTTTCATAGGGCGTGTCTTTATATTGCCAGCCAAGAGTTTCCCCCGCGCTCAATGCATCAACAATGCCGCTAAGACTGTCCAGCAGCCAAGGGCAGATTCGCTCATTATCCTCTGGCAGCGAAAAACGCTGACCTTGTTGAAAACTTGATTCTCCATCGCCGCGGTACATCCAGGCACAAATGCCCTCTTTGACCACATCGGGGTATATAACTTTATCTCCACGCTGCTTAAGTTGACCGCCTTTACCTTCGTATATTTCTATCTCAATCGCGTAATCAGACATGTTGTTCTCCAATTTAGGTGAATCTTTTTTGGTACTCGAGGATTGCTGTTCTCGTATATGGATCGATGGCCATTTTCAAGGCCCGATCTAAATGAGCCCAAGTAAATTCGCTGGCTTCTTCGTTTAGTACGACAACTTCTGGCGAATTCGTTCTGCAACTAAAATCGAAAAAGACGAAATGCATGTTCTTCCAGAAAGCATCATCATAGAGGAAATCTTGGTAAAGTAAAAATTCGACATCGAATACATCCAAGTTGGTTTCCTCCTTGACCTCGCGGTTCAAAGCCTCTTCTATTGTTTCGCCTAATTCGATGTGACCCCCTGGCACGACATATTTTCCATGCCATTTATGAGATTTCATCAGAAATAGCCGCCCGTCTGGATCGAAGATCAATGCGCCAACGGTGGGATGTGGGTACTCTTGTTTCGTCATAGAATTACAGCGTTCCTTTTGGGAATTTGAAATAACTTTGTTTGTGGATGTCGAGAATTTCGACCGTGATCTGCAAGTTCAACCTCGCAGTTGATTCTACGAAATATGTCTCCAATTGTTCTAAACATTGTTCTCCAATTGCTGTCTTAACTTCAGGGGACCTGCCTTCGATGAAGCGAATTTCCAAATGAACGAAGGCGTTCGCTGGCTCGCCGTCGGCGATGTAGAAATCATCTAATCGATTGGCACGGCTTTTACAATTATCGATTGGGATTCGTGCAACTCCTCCAAGAATCTGATGAATCTTTGGAAACAGATTTGCAGAGTCGATCTGTGGGGTGATATTCCTTGTATATTCGAGACTAATTTGGGGCATTCGGCCTCCCGGCTTTCAACGATGGTTCACCAGAGCATGCCACTCTTCTATTGTGAGTGTTTCCGCCCGGCGTTGGGGATCGATGTTTGCATTCTCTAAAATTTGAACAGCTTTCTCTTTTGGCCAAGCCATCCCAGATGAGAGAGAGTTGCGCAGAGTTTTGCGTTTCTGACCAAAACCAGCTTTGGCGAGTGCAAAGAAGTCGGGGATTTTGGTTTGAGGAATCAACGGCTCCGGAAATAGTTCAATGCGCACCAAGGCAGAATCAACTTTGGGTGCAGGGTAAAAGGCTCCAGCAGGAATTTTGGCAACCACTTTAGGTTCGCCAAATACTTGCACGCTCAAGGCTAAAAGACTAAGTTTACCGGGCTCGGCGCATATGCGTATAGCCACTTCCTGCTGAACTGTCAGTACGATGCGTTGGGGTTTGATCTCTGCTTCGAGTAAATGGCGGATGATTGCGGATGTGATGTAGTAAGGTATATTGGCGACAACGCAATATTTGGATTTTGGCAATTGGAGATTGGAAAATAATTGATTGGGATTAATGTCAAGGATATCGCCATGGATGATCTCGACGTTCTTGAAGTTGGCTAATACTTCACGTAACGGTGGGATTAACTTATTGTCCAACTCGACGGCTATCACCCGTCCGGCTGCAGTCGCTAAATAACGTGTTAAGCCTCCCAACCCCGCGCCAATCTCTAGAACTACCTCGCCTACCGAAATTTCAGCAGCCTCTACCACCCGCCGTAAGCTGGAATCATCCACCAAAAAATTTTGCCCCAAGCTTTTTTTAGGGCGCAATCCATATGTACGCAATATTGAGGGGACGTTGAGAGAGGGGATAGAGTTCATAGCATCTCAGCAATTGCCAGATTATATCACCCGCAAAAGGTATAATTCTTTGCTGTAAATAGTAGGAGTGGTCAAAAAGATTGTGTTTTACAAAATTCAACGCACAAGTGTCATTCTGAACGTAGCGCAGCGGAATGAAGAATCCCTGAAACCAAGATATTAGCCTTAGCAAAGCCAGCTAACAGGGATTCCTCGCTTCGCTCGGAATGACAGTGAAAACCACGAAATTGACCACTCTCAAATAGCGCAACTAAAATAAATATCATGAACTCACACCTTCCCAAAATTCCAGTCCCCAAACCCATGCTGGGTATTGAGCCAGAATCATGGGCTTACCGAGCAATTACTATTCGGTTTGCCATTTATATTCAACAAATTCTAAAAGAAAACCATTTTTCGGATGAGATTGTCAATAAATTGTTGGCTTTGGAAGCTGAAATCCCAGAAGCTCCCATTCGATTTCTCCATGATCCTGGTGCACCAGATGAAGCGGACTGGAACCGCTTTATTGAACCCTATGCAGGTATGAACTGGTTGCAGCCGCCCTGGTTTTTCAGCGAGCATTATTTCTATCGACGTATCATGGAGGCTATCGGTTATTTCCAGAAAGGTGAAGGGAAAAATTCAGATCCTTTTGCGCAATCTAAACAGCGGGGCCTCGAATTTGGGATCTCCTCCATCGAGGAGATGGCTACCCAATTGTATGGCTGGATGGGTGGCGGTTTTCCCCAACGTGACATTTTGTTGTCTTTGATTCACCAGGATTTATGGGGAAATCAGGCGGATTATAGTCTCTGGCCTGCAGATGCTGGCTCCGGAGGTGGGGGAAAACCTGATCATGCCGAACCATCCCAAGCCAATGACTTTCTCTTAGTTGATGATTCATTTCATGTGGCTGATCATCTCTTGAAATTAGATGTAAACAACTCTAGAATCGATTTTTTGATCGATAATGCCGGCATGGAATTAGCCAGCGATTTGGTGCTGGTAGATTTTTTATTATCGTCTGGCGTAACTGCGCAAGTTCGCTTTCATCTCAAAACGCACCCAACCTTTGTCTCGGACGCGCTGCCTAAAGATGTGCTAGAAACGATAAGTTTCTTTCACTCTTCAGATGCCTCGTCTGTGATTTCTCTGGGAGAACGTTTGGAGACTCTCCTGTGTGACAATCGTCTGCTACTTCGTTCTGATTTCTTCTGGAATTCTCCCCTGGCAGGTTGGGAAATGTCCACAGAGGTATCTGAACAATTGTCAGAGTCGAATTTGGTGATCAGCAAAGGAGACGCCAATTACCGCCGCTTGTTGGGAGATCGCCATTGGCCTTTCACCACACCTTTCGCTGATATCGTGAGTTATTTCCCCGCACCACTGGTTGCACTGCGCACGCTCAAATCGGAATTAGCCAGTGGCTTGACCCCAGGAAAGGCTGAGATACTTTTTTCTGAAGATCCAGATTGGTTGGTCAACGGCCGTTGGGGCATAATCCAATTCTTTTCCCCGTAATCCATACTCCTTACTACATACTCCCTATTCTAATACCCACATGATGTTCGCCGGAACTGGTGTTAAAAAATAGACAGTTACATTTTGAGACCATGTAACCCAATCTGCATCGGTGTAACCTAAATCGACCCAATGACGGCCTGAAACTCCTGCCCCGATATCCTCGATGGTGGCAAATCCATACCCGGAGATAAATACCTGCTGCCCGCGCATCATATTGAACCAGGCGCGGATCACGCCGATCATGCCCTGTTGAAGCTGTTTTCCGCTGGCTGTTGTCGTATTGCAATAGTCTGGGACACCCAACCGGCAGGGGGAGTACGATGTGGCGTAGGCCTCAACTTTGCGCCAATATTCGATCGATGTACCGCCTACATTTTCTGTTCGCACAACAATCTTGGTGCCGTATCCTGAAATGCGCGCAACAGGCTCGCGTGCCACCCACTCATCCTCGACTTGCCTATCCACTTCTTGCCAACCATCGGAAGCTGGGTGTGCTTCATAAACCACGCGCACCCGTTGGGCGGTCAATCCGTATTCACCTGCCTGAACCACTGCCGTATTGTCGATTTCAAGGTCGGGGAGCGCTTGCTGGATGGCTCCAAAGGGCAGCGGCTCTTGCTCGAGCAGAACTTCCTCGCGCACGCGAACAACTTGGATATCACCATTTTCAGGCAGCTGCTCATTTTCGGGCGGGATGCTGTAATCTGATCCTTGCAGCGCAACACCCGAATCCGTTAGGGCTGCACCAACCGTAGGTCCGATTGCCCTAGTCTGGAAGGTTTCTGCCATCATGCGGACGGTCAACGCCTGGGAACGGATCAGATTTGCTTGAACTGGATCACCTTCGAGCGGCGTATCGGATGAGGGGTTGAGTTGATCGCTGTGATAAAGCGTGATGCCCTGTTCCCAAAGAGCTTCCCCTAATGTGGCTGCTGCCGATGCGAAATGATAATCCTGTCCCCCGTCATCGAGCGTGATTTGTGTTGCCCGGCGCACTTGCAAGCTGTGAGATGGAGCGGGAGAGAGAGCCTGATCTAATGCGATAGACACCCCATCAGCCAGGATGCGATCATCGGGGCTCAGCCCTATCCCAGCCTTGGCCAAAAGAATCACAGGTGTTCGTTCGGGAGTCAGCATTGAATATGTTTCCCCATCGGCGAAGATTTGTATCTGAGCAGCCTGCTCGATCACTATAGATGAATCCTTTCGCAGCCACGTTTTCAAGGTCGGATATACATAATCATATTCACCGAGTGGGATATCTGCGAGAGTTAATAGTCTCTCCACGGTTAGCGCATTGGTGACAAATTTCTGCTCTTCTCCGTTGATGATGATAATGATCTGTTTGCGCGTCAAGATGAGGGCAATCACAACCGTTAGTATGATTGCGGCAACGCCAATCACCGCCCAACGCCAGCGTTTTAGAAATGACATAAAAGGGATTCTATCAGATTAAATACAAATGCCCTTGGACAGGCACCCCGGCGGCACCCAGAAAATCCACCTTAGTGCTGCTTCCTTTCGGACCTGACACGGTTCAGTAGTTTCTGCCGCGCCGGACCCGTCCAAGGGCGTGGGTAGGTTACCTCAGGGGATTTGGATTGTCAACTATTTTTGGGACGAATCAGTGTGCCCACGAGGATGATTATTACGATGACAACCGCGCCAGCAATCAAACCAGGGAAGTGAGTCTGCGGAACATCTACATCTTCGGGGTATAGCGGCTTCGGTGTTGGAGTAATTTCATCAGTTTGATTTGCTAATTCCGCCAGGGCAGGTCCCGGAATGACCAGCAATATACTTAGCAAAATGATAGGGATAAGCCAGAAAAGGCGAGAGGGCTTCACAAATATGTCTCCTTGGATTCTTGATTGATACGGTTATTAAACCACATTAAATCTGTCACATGTTGTGGTATCATGGGGCGAATTTTCGAGACTTCAAAGATAGTTTTTAGACGGAGAACTCAAAGATGGCACTTTTACACAGTCGCTTGGCAAATACTGTTGTGATGTATATGATACTAATGTCCCTGTGGGGGTTTTGGCGCTTCTTTCGCAAACAAGGCATGGACAGCAGCTACTGGGGCGCGGTTGTGATTGCTGAAGTTTTGATTCTGATCCAAGGCGCCATTGGCGTATTTATGCGTATCAATGGAATTCTACCTGCTCGAGGGTGGTTCCACATCCTCTATGGGATTGTTGCCGCAATCGCTCTCCCGGGAGTTTATTTGTACACCAAGGGAAGTGAAGAACGCCGTGACATGCTCTTTTATGCGGCGATATTCTTATTTTTGATTGGAATTTCCCTGCGCGCAATGTCGACTGGCGGTCTTGGATAAATATTCATATTGAAGTCTACAACAAACTTTAGGAAGGATTATTGACATGAAAATATTAACTGATTGTGCTGCTGATTTAACCTGGGATGAAGCTGAAGATTTAGGTGTGACCGTTGCTCCCTTGTATATCCAATTCCCCGAAGGCGAAATGAACTCTGCGGATCTTTCCCCAGACGAGTTTTATGACCGTCTTCAAGGGATGTTGCCAAATATCCCAACTACGGCCCAACCTGCGCCCGGGATTTTTGAAAATCTATATCGCAAATTGGCTGAGGCTGGCGAAGAGATTCTTTCGATTCATATTTCATCGGGTTTGAGCGGAACAATCCAATCTGCTCAATTAGGGGCAAAGCAGGTCGCAAATACTGCTGTGACTGTCTTTGACAGCATGACCCTGTCGGGCGCACAGCGTTTCCAGGTTTTGACAGCTGCCCTGGCAAATAAAGCCGGATGGGCCAAAGAAGCCATCATAGAACGTTTAGAGCGCGTTCGTGAAAACACCGAGGTGATTTACACTTTGGATACATTGGAATACCTGGCTCACGGTGGGCGTATTGGACGTGTTCAAGCATTGGCCAGCTCGCTCTTAAATATCAAACCTGTTATTCGCGTGGACCGAAATGATGGAAAGTACAGCACCGTCAACAAGGGGCGTACTTTGAAGAAAACTATGACCATGATGGCAGATCACCTGGCTGAGATGTACCAAGATGACTCACCTGTTTGGGTGTCTGTGATGCATGGGCAAATGGCTGAAAAGGCCGAAGAGTTTACGCAGATGCTCAAAGAGCGACTTGATGTAGCCAAGATTGAAACCTTGCGCATTTCGCCAGTTTTGGGTGTACACACTGGTCCAGGTATTGTAGGAGCCACAGTTGTTCCCATGCGCCTGATGGCAGAATTTGCTTAGATCATAATGGTGGGTCGCACCTCAAAGGTGCAACCCACCTAAAATATCTGGGAGGGTTCATATGGAATTTGCCAAACGCATAGAGCATTTAAAGCCCGAGGGGGCTTATCAGGTATTAGCGCGTGCCCAAGCCTTGGAAGCTGAAGGTCGCGAGGTTGTCCATTTGGAAATTGGGCAGCCGGATTTCGAAACCTACGAGCATATTCGACAGGCTGGATCAGATGCTATCGAAAAGGGGATGACCCGTTACACACCTCCGGCGGGGTTGCCCTCGTTGAGGGAACTGATTGCCGAAGGAGCCGGTCTCCGTCTGGGTGTGACCGTCGATCCCGAAGAGGTGGTGGTCAGCCCGGGGGCTAAACCGAATCTCTTCTTCCCGACGTTAGCACTCATCGAAGATGGGGATGAAGTCATCTACCCCAACCCGGGATTTCCAACTTACGAGGCCATGATTGGCGTGGCAGGGGGAGTTCCTGTACCGGTATCTTTGCGCGAAGAGAACAGCTTTTCCTTCGATTTGAGCGTATTTGACGAACTGGTCAACGAGAAGACCAAGTTGATTATCCTCAATTCGCCCAGCAACCCTACGGGCGGTGTCATCCCTGCCAAAGATTTGGAGCATATCGCCAGTGCCGCGCAGCGTCATGATGCCTGGGTGCTCTCCGATGAGATTTACACCCGCATTGTTTATGATGGCTTGGAAGTCCCTTCAATCTATTCGCTGCCGGGAATGAAAGAGCGCACCATTATTATGGATGGCTTCTCGAAGACATATGCCATGACCGGTTGGCGGTTGGGTTACGGGATCATGCCTCGAGAGCTAGCCAAACGCGTGGGTCTGTTGCTCACCCATTCGGTAGGTTGTACCGCCCACTTCACTCAGTTTGCTGGCATCGAGGCGCTGACCGGCCCTCAAGAGCAAGTCGATGGCGTTGTCGCCGAATATCAAAATAGACGCGATGTTATCGTAGACGGCTTAAATGCTATTCCTGGTGTGATTTGCCAAAAACCACAGGGTGCATTCTACGTTTTTCCCAATGTCAAATCTTTTGGGAAGACAGCGGTTGATTTGGCCAACTATTTACTTGATGAAGCTGGTGTGGCGTTATTACCTGGTTCATCTTTTGGCGCTGGTGGAGAAGGGTATCTTCGTCTTTCGTACGCAAATTCAATCGAGAATATCCAACGCGCATTGGGACACATGGAAAGCGCATTGAGCCGTTTGAAGTGAATTGAGAAGTCACGCAACTGTTGGGTCATTTTTTGGTTTAATACGGTGGACAAGGAGATTTTATGCAATATCGACGATTAGGAAAAGCGGGGGTACAGGTTTCGGTGATTGGGTTAGGCACCAACCGTTTTGGTTCTGAAGTAGTTTCCCAAGATCAGGTAAATAATATTATTGACGCCGCTTTGGACGTGGGTATCAATTTCATTGACACTGCGGACGCATATACTAAAGGTGATTCGGAGAGAACTTTGGGAGTTGCCTTAAAAGGACGTTGGGATAAAGTTGTTCTAGCGACAAAATTTTATTTCCCTACTGGCGAGGGGCCCAATGATAAAGGCAATTCGCGCCATCATATCTTGAATGCGGTCGAAGCTAGTTTGCAGCGCCTGGATAGCGATCATATCGATTTGTATTATGTGCATCGATGGGACGCTGAAACACCCATCGAGGAGACTCTGCGAGCCCTGGATGATCTCATACGTCAGGGCAAGGTGCGCTATTTGGGCGCGTCGAACTTCGCTTCCTGGCAGTTGGCGCATTCGAACCTGTTGGCTGAAATCAGCGGTTGGACTCAGTTTGTAGCTTTGCAATCCCACTATCATTTATTGGAACGAGATGTTGAGAGGGAAGTTCGTCCTTATTGTGATCAATTTGAAGTTGGATTTATCCCTTACTTCCCCCTGGCGGGCGGTTTTTTGACTGGCAAATACAAACGAAGGGAGCAGGCTCCTGTGGGATCTCGAGGAGAGTCCAGCCCATATGTGCAGAAATATATGACAGACTCAAGCTACGATATTGTTGAAAATCTCGAAGTCTGGGCGAAGGACCACGATCGCAATTTGTACGAATTGGCAGAAGCATGGCTGATGGCACAGCCTTCGGTCTGTTCAGTTATCTCAGGCGCGACCAAAGTTGAACACGTGTTCAGCAATGCCAAAGCTGCTGATTGGTCTTTGAGCGAATCTGATCTTGAAGAAATCGAGGCGATCATAACGCCAGAAAAAAAGTAAAAATACCCTCAGGAGGAATCATGTCATCTATTGCTATTGTTACCGACACCGATTGCAGCTTGCCTTTCGAGCTTTCTGACAAGTTCAATATCCGGCAGGTGCCCATCAATATCCTATTTGGGGAAGAATCGTTCAGGACTGAGTTTGATATAAATGATGTTCAGCTGTTCGAGCGAATCGATCGCGATGGGGCTTTGCCAACAACATCAGCTCCTTCACCAGGGCAGTTCTCTGAAGCATATAAAGCAGCCTTCGATGCTGGCGCTGACGAGGTGATCTGTTTCACCGTCAGTGGTGAGGTTAGCGCGACGTATGATGCCGCGGTCAATGCCAAGGAGTTAGTGCCCGGTAAAACCATCAATGTGGTTGATACTCGCAGTCTTAGTCTAGGCCAGGGTTTCCAGGTATTAGAAGCAGCCGAGTTAGGTCAGGCCGGCAAAAGCAGAGATGAGATTATTGCTGCAGCCAAAAGCATGGAAGAACGCTCGCATTTCTTTGCGGCACTATCTACATTGAAGTATCTGGCAATGAGTGGCCGTGTTGGACATCTGGCCGCGGGCATGGCTAATCTTCTCAATATCAAGCCCATCCTGACAATCCAAGATGGCAAGTTGGATATGCTCGAGAAGATCCGTACAAAGAGCAAGGCCTGGGCGCGTTTGCTCGAACTGACTGCTGCAGCGATTGGAGACAAAGAGGTCGAACGCATGGGCATCGTCCATGTGGCGGCTGTTGAACAGGCCATGGAATTCGAAGCGCTGTTGCGCGAGCATGTCACTTGCCCTGAGGAAATCCTGATCGCTGATCTAACCGCTGGCTTGGCCGTACACTCCGGCGCCGGGATGGTCGGTGTGGGGTTTGTTTTGGCAGAGTGACCTGTGAGCAGTAGACGGTGAATAGTCCGTCTGAATTCAAAATAATAGTTTTGATCCGACCATTGGTCGGGATTGTCATTGCCTTACCAACCTCGTTATGCTATGATGAAACGCGCCAATAAGAAGGAGAATGACAATGAAACTAACTGAGCTTTGGGCCACTAAAGGAAAACCAACTTTTTCGTTCGAATTGTTTCCTGCACGCACTGAAAAGGCAGCCGCAAATCTTGATAAAGCCATCGAAAAGCTGGCTGCACTGGAGCCGGATTTCGTCTCGGTGACCTTCGGGGCTGGGGGTTCAACGCGCGAAGGATCATACCAACTCGTAGAAAAACTGAAGAATGAGAAAGGGCTGGAGGTACTGACATATTTCACCTGTTATGGCCTAAGCCCAGATGCAATCATCAGTGTTTTAGATGATTATCAGGCTTTGGAAATCGAGAATGTGTTAGCAGCCCGTGGAGATGAACCCCGCGAAGGGGATTTTGAACCTCATCCCGAGAGCCTACCCTATGCATCAGATTTGATTGCCTTTATCCGGCCAAAGTATGACTTTTGCTTGGGGGCAGCAGCATATCCCGAAGGACATATCGAGGCTATCAGTCTTGAAAAAGATCTTGAATTCTTAAAATTGAAGGTCGATTTGGGAGCAGATTTCATCATCACAAATTATTGTTATGATAATCGATACTTCTTTGAATTTAGCGAACGTTGCCGCGCTATTGGAATTGATGTTCCAATTTTGCCGGGCGTGATGCCCATTTACAGTATTAAGATGATGAATATTCTGGCTGGAATTTGTGGTGCCACGATAACCGAAGAATTAAATGATGGCATTGCTGCTTTGCCCGAAGGTAATACAGAAGCCTTAGCTGATTTCGGCATCGAATTTGCTGTCAGACAATGTACTGAATTGCTTGAAGCTGGTGTGCCAGGAATCCATATCTACACCATGGACCGCAGCAAGGCTTCAGTGGGGATTGTCACTCAACTGAAAGAAAAGGGTTTGTTGTAGCCTTAAATAATCTATTGCGAATAAAAAAACACCCTGCGAATGCGGGGTGTTTTTGCTGGGGGCCAGGGATTTGAACCCCGACTTACGGTTCCAGAGACCGCTGTCCTACCATTAGACGAGCCCCCACTGCGGAGCGGATTTTACCATTGGCGGACTAGTTCGTCAATTTTCATTACCCAAATTCTCTAGTATTGCTATCGCTTTGTCAATGCGCTCGAGCACTTTCTCTCGTCCAACGATAGTCATTGTCTCAAAGATAGGCGGACTGACCTTTTGAGCTGTGATCGCGTTGCGCAAAAACCCAAAGATATGCCCCGCCTTCAAGCCAAGTTCAACCGCCTGGTCACGAAGAGGCTGGTTGGCTGTTTCTTCACTGAAATCGGGCAATGAAGCAATCAGTTCACGAATACACCCGGCCATTGCCAGGGATTCTCCGGAGGTCATTTTCTTGCCGATCAGCGATTCTGGCTCGGGGTGGATTGCCTCTTTGAAGAAAAACCCTGCCTTCTCAGGCGCTTCATCGAGTATTGCTAGCCGAATTTGTAAAACCTCTGCGATCTGTTCGAGCTTTTCTTGATCATCAACTTGGTAACCATCTTTTTCGAAGAAGGGCCTGATCAAATTGGCCAAATCTGCGGAATCCATCTCGCGGATGTGTAAACCGTTGAAGTGATCTAATTTGCTAAAGTTGATCGCCGCTGGTGATGGATTAAGCTTTTCCAGGCTAAATTTTTCAATCAAATCATCGAGTGTGAAGAATTCAGTCTTATCGTCATAGCTCCACCCAATTAGTGCCATCCAATTGACCACTGCTTGTGGTAAATATCCCATGCCTTCGAAATCACCAAGAAAGATGGATTTACCCTCTTTTTGCAGCGCTTCTGTATCGCGCTTGCTCATCTTGCCTTTGCCATCGGGCTTGAGGAAGATTGAAGGATGAACCCATATAGGCTGGTCCCACCCAAAGGCATTGTAAATATGTCCGTGCAGTGGGAAAGTTGGCAGCCACTCCGAAGTGCGGATAACGTGCGAGATTTCCATTAAATGATCATCGATCACCACAGCAAGATGGTAGACGGGCAACCCATTTGATTTGACTAGGATGTAATCGTCCAGAGTGCTGTTTTCGACCGTGATATCCCCGCGGATTGCATCTGTCACGGTGATGCTGCCCTCAATGGGCATTTTGAACCGTATCACATGATCATCGCCCGATGATATTCGAGCATCGGCGTCCGCCAAGAGTTGATCCCTGTCTGGACAAACATCTCGATGTTTATGTCTTTCTCCAGGCGCATCCCCTTCATCAATTTTTGGTGAATCACAGAAACAATAATAAGCATGTCCACTTTCGATAAGTTGGCGGGCATATTTCGCGTATAGATTCCTGCGTTCGGTTTGGCGATAAGGTCCAAAAGGTCCACCGATATCAGGGCCTTCATCCCATTCTAAGCCCAGCCAGCGCAGGCCGTTCATGAGTTCTTCTTCAGCGCCAGGGACATAACGTTTCTGGTCGGTATCTTCGATGCGCAGGATGAACTGACCACCTGTCTGACGGGCGAGAAGATAATTGTACAGGGCGGTACGCCCACTCCCCAGGTGGGTTCTGCCAGTAGGGGAAGGGGCGAAGCGTACGCGTGCAGGTTGGGATGATGAGGGCATATTAATCCTAAGAAAAATTTATTCATGTTCCTACGCGGAACATGGGAACTAAATTGGTTGATTTAAATGTGAGATTTTATCAGAAATCGAGGGCTTTGTGACGCAGGATTACGCTTTCAACCAAACCTATACCCAACAGTGTAGATAAAAGCGAACTTCCCCCATAACTGACAAATGGCAACGGTAAACCAGTAACTGGTAACAGTTGTAAATTCATGCCAATATTGACAAGCGCCTGGAAAGTCAGGACGGTTGCGACCCCGTAAGCAATCAGTGCCCCAAATGAATCGCTAGCCAATCTGGCTGCACGCAGACAGCGTAAAATGATGAAGACTAATAATGCCATCACAACAATCGTGCCGACAAAGCCGAATTCTTCTGCCAGGGCAGAGAAGATGAAATCGGAGTGACGCACTTTGAGAAAGCGTAACTGTACCTGTGTGCCACTTTCATACCCTTTGCCAAACCAGCCCCCTGAACCGATGCTAACCAAAGCTTGCTGTACATTATAGATCGCTCCATGGCGGGCATTGGGGTCAGGAAAAAGGAAGTTAATGATTCGTTCGACCTGATAGGATTGGATCAGACCCCCTTCTCTTTCTGGATTGTAGGTGAGTAACATCAGGGGCAAGGAAATGCCCAAAAAGAGAACCCCCGCACCCCCAGCAATGATCACATGCTTTACATCCAGACCCGATGCCCAAACTAGTGAAAACCAAATCACAAAGATCACAATCGAAGTGCTTAAGTCGGGTTGCAGTATGATCCACATTGCCAGCCCGATTGTCAAGAGCAAGCTGCGTGCCACCCAACGGATATCGTGAATTTTCCCCATGTGACGGGAGAGAAAGTCAGCCAATACCAGGATGATAACAATTTTGGCAAGTTCTGAAGGTTGTATCAGAATTGGCCCTAAAACGAACCAACGTGCTGAACCGAAGAGCGCGCCGCCAAAGAAAACTAGAATAACCAAAACAATGATGGTTCCCAAATACAGAGGTCGGCTAAGTGCAGCCAGAATCTTGTAATCGATAGCGGCAATGACGACAATGACCACAAAACCAGTCACAGCAAAGATGATCTGCTTCTGAACGGTATTTGCCTCTATTAACTCAATATTTCCGGCGATTGCCGAGCGGATCATGATTATGCCAAACAAGGTCAGTAAGGCTACCGCTCCCAACAGCCAGAAATCAAAATGACGCCAGGATGTATTTTGCATGGTTTTACTTACAAACTGTCATTGCGAGAAGTGCTTCTAACGACGAAGCAATCTTCTCTGAAAAGCATGAGATTGCTTCGCTGCGTTCGCAATGACAATGTTTAGCGTTTTTTCTTGGGTCCCAAGACTGGAATATCTGCGATGAGGCGCTGCTCGCGGCCATCTTTGTTGAGCTCAATGCTGACCGTGTCGGGTTCGATTTCAATGTGACGGGAGATGACTTCAATAATCTCGTCTTTCATTTTCTCTAAAACAGTGCTGGAGAGATTGGTACGATCATGGATTAGCACCAGTTGCAGCCGTTCTTTGGCCTGATAAGCGCTCTTGCGTTTGCGTCCTGTGAGGCGTCCGATGAAATCACTCATTTTTGCTGCCTCCTCCGGTGAAGAGTTTCTTGAGGAATCCCGCCTGTATTGTAAGATCCATAAATGGCACTTCTTCCCCCAACATTCGCCGAGAAATATTCTGCATTGCTTCCCCAGCACGGGATTTTCCATCCAACGTAATTGGAGTGCCTCGATTGGTACTGATGATTACATTTTCATCTTCAGGGATAATACCGATCAGGTCGATGGCTAATAAATCAACGATATCTTCGGTGCCGATCATATCGCCTCGTTGAACCATTTGCATATCAATGCGGTTGATGATAAGTTGAGCAGGGCCTTTTTGTTCGGCTTCTACAATTCCAATGATACGATCAGCGTCTCGTACGGCTGAGACCTCGGGGTTGGTGACCACAAAGACGCTGTCTGCTGGAGCAATGGCATTACGAAAACCGCGCTCGATACCTGCAGGAGAGTCAATGATTACCCAATCATGTTCAGGCCGCAACTCATCACAAACCCGCACCATGTCACTGGGAGATACGGCAGTTTTGTCACGTGTTTGCGCAGCGGGAATAAGGAAGAGTCCTTCAGTGCGTTTATCCCGGATCATCGCCTGACGCAATCGGCAGCGCCCTTCAACCACATCTACGAGATCATAAACAATACGATTTTCCAGACCCATAACGACGTCCAGATTACGCAAACCAATATCAGCGTCGATACAAACCACTTTTTGTCCCATGGATGCCAGAGCGGTACCCAAATTTGCAGTGATCGTGGTTTTTCCTACACCACCTTTTCCTGATGTGATAGTGATTACTTTAGCAGCCATCTTGTTGTCCTAACTCATCTTTGATAATTGCCAGCTTTTTGCCGGATGAATTTTTCTATTTGTGGAATTCCCATCCCTCAGCAATGACTTCGCCATCTTTGATGCTGGCAACCTCAGGGGGGGGAGTTCCTTTTTGTGGGGGGGTGATACTGATTTCCTCGGAGATTCTCAATTGCGTTGGGGTGAGTTCCAGCGCACAGACGATGGCGTTTTCATCTCCGGAAGCTCCTGCATGAACCGTACCTCGCAAGCGTCCCCAAACAATAATATCACCACCAGCAATAATCTCTGCTCCCGGGTTGACATCACCGACGATTATTACATGTCCGGGGTAGGAAATGCTATTTCCTGATCGTAAAGTGCGTTTGACAAGCATCGCTTCGTCACCACCGATACTGGTGTCGAATGCACTACCAGAGCGTTCTGCAATTGGCTTTGCCAGATGGGTTTCCAGCCCCAATGTTTGAGCGAGCTCATTGGTTTGTGCTGATTTGCTGATCACCGCCCGCAGCATGACACCCTGTTCAGAGATTTTATCCCGCAAGCTGCCTAATTCAGCGGCTTTGAGGGAATGCTCACCAACATCGATGCTGATATTGGCGCCGCGGAAAAAATCTTCTTGCTCACTCATCTGGGTGAGTAAAGCCTGGCGAAAATCGGCCCAATCCCCATCACCGACGGTGATCAATAGGCCATCATGAATGCCCTTAATTTCGAACTGGCTGGCCATTAGGACTCCGAAATCTGATCAGTAAATGAATGAAGTGATTATAGCATGAAGCACTTATTGATTGCCCAGTGCCACATCTATAGATTTCAATTCAAAATAGGCTTCAATAACCCTACGAACGATTGGGCCTGCAACACTGGCTCCCTCACCCCCGTTATAAACAAATGCCACGACAGCGATCTCAGGGTTTTCGTAGGGTGCATATGCCACTGTCCAGGCATGTGTTGGCCAATCACCGGGCTTGCATAAATTCTTTTCAGCAGCGAACTCATCGCAATATTCGGCTGTACCAGTCTTCCCAGCCGCGGCGATATCGACATTTTGGAAACCAACCGCTTCGATTGATAATGTGCCTTGAGTGACTGC
>JACKQG010001158.1_pt1 | contig 20470 bp, 11 predicted proteins | sample 8237621 | NCBI WGS metagenome assembly JACKQG01 (sample SAMN15677084, study PRJNA649215) | marine metagenome | biome: marine; feature: Black Sea; material: saline water; isolation source: suspended particulate matter (SPM) from the Black Sea western gyre | collected 2013-06-09/2013-06-10 | depth... | reverse complement strand
TCCTGCTATCTGGCGCTGGCAGGAATCAGATCGTTCGAATGTTCCGATACTCTGTACGGCAGCATCTAAATCACAACTAACCCCGTGGCAAAGTATAGTCTGGAATACACCTCCGCCTACAAGATATAGTGATATGGCATTTGTTATCACCTCTGTAGAAGCTGAAGACATGGATTATGGAGATGCTCCTGATCCGACATATCCAACATTATTGGCAAATAACGGAGCAAGACACAATATTGATGGCGTAACATTCTTAGGTGCATTAATTGATGCAGAACCCAATGGACTACAAGATCCAAATGCTCTTGGAGATGACAATAATAATCTTGATGATGAAGATGGTGTAACCTTTACCTCAGTTCTAAATATCGGTCAACCTGCTACTGTGGATGTGATTGCATCTGCAGGTGGAAGGTTAAATGCCTGGATGGACTTTGATGCCAATGGTTCATGGGGCGATCCCGGTGAACAAATATTTACCAATGAGCCGCTTATAGCGGGTACCAATAATTTAATATTTAATATCCCATCAACAGCAGTTACCGGTATTACATTCACTCGCTTCAGATTCAATACAACAGGCGGGCTTTCATATACAGGTATGGCTCCCGATGGCGAAGTCGAGGATTATGAAGTTGAGCTTAAGAGTGAAGAGATATTTAAATGGGAGCAGCTTCCTGATTTAAGCTTTTTTGGTTTGGACGTGGACGCAACAAATGATATGGAAGAAATTCAACCACCTCATATCCTTGCTGATGATTTTGAATGTACTATGACAGGGCCTATTACAAATATTAAGATATGGGGGTCATGGATTTATGATTATATACCTTTCGGGATGGATCCCGAAGCAGTTGTATTTACTTTAAGTATTCACAAAGATATTCCTGCTGATTCAAGTGGAACAGGATATAGTATGCCCGGAGAAGTATTATGGTGGAGAACATTTAACCCCGGCGAATTTACAGCAGAGCTATATGCTGATGCTCTTCAGGAGGGTTGGTACGATCCGGTTTCTGGTTTTTATCTACCGTTAGGTGATACACAATGCTGGCTCTATAGTTTTGATATTGATACCAACCATTTCATTCAGACCGGAACTCCTGAATTACCTGTAATTTACTGGCTGGATGTTCAGGCTCAACCTCTGGATCCTGAGCCTGATTGCCGGTTTGGATGGAAAACTTCAGAAATGCACTGGAATGATGATGGAGCCTGGACTGTTGGTATAGAACCTTATGAAGGTATGTGGTTTGAACTGATATATCCGCCAGGCCATGAGCTTCAAGGGCAATCCATTGACCTGGCTTTCAGAATTACCGGTGAAGAAGGTGGTGACCTAATAGACTTTGGCGATGCGGATGACCCGACTTATCCTACATTGTTAGCAAGCAACGGAGCAAGACATAATATTGATGGAGTAACTTTCCTCGGTTCGTTAATTGACGCAGAACCGGATGGTCTGCCTGATCCAAATGCACTTGGAGATGATAATAACAATCTTGATGATGAGGATGGGGTAAGTGTTGTATTTCCATTATATGTCGGAGGAACCGGAGGATTCAGTATAGATGCATCTGTTGACGGTATTTTAAACGCCTGGATCGATTATAACGGAAACGGCTCATGGGCTGAAGGCGATGAACATGTATTTCTGGATTATAGCTTATCAGCCGGAAATAACTGGCTGTTCTTCCCTGTTCCTGCAAATGCAAATGTCGGAACTACTTATGCAAGGTTCAGGTTCAGCTCGGTTGGCGGATTAACATATACCGGATTAGCGCCTGATGGTGAAGTGGAAGATCATGAAGTTATCATCGAAGGTGACCTTGACTTCGGCGATGCAAAGGATCCGTCATATCCAACTTTGATGGCAAGCGATGGTGCAAGACATTTAGTTGATACACTTATTTACTTAGGCGCATGTATTGATGCTGAACCGAATGGTTTGCCTGATCCTAATGCACTCGGGGATGATAATAACAACCTCGATGATGAAGACGGAGTAATATTGCCATCTATTATAGCTTATAACCAGATGAATACTGTTAATGTGATAGCATCGGTCAATGGATACCTGAATGCCTGGATTGACTTCAACCAGAATGGAAACTGGGGAGACGCAGGAGAACAGATTTTTACCGACCAGGCTGTTAATGCCGGTAGTAATGTCCTTGTATTTAATGTTCCATCAAGTGCAATTTTAGGAACAACCTATGCAAGATTCAGGTTTAATACCGCCGGTGGCTTAACTTATACCGGGCAGGCTGATGATGGAGAGGTGGAAGACTATGAGGTTGAGATTAAAGAAGTATATAAATGGCTGCAAGAACCGGATCTGTCTGACATGGGTATGGATGTGGATGCAACTTATGATTTACAGGGGTTCTTCCCTCCATTGATCCTTGCCGATGACTTCCTGTGTGATATTACAGGTCCTCTGACAAGGATAGAAATATGGGGTTCATGGTATCATGATCATTATCCATGGTTCGAAGATCCGGGTGCAGTTACATTTACATTAAGCATACATAAAGATATCCCTGCTGATCAAAGTCCGACAGGATATAGTATGCCAGGTGAAGTTTTGTGGATCGGAATATATAATCCGAATGAATTTATGTATGAACCTTATGCAATGGGATTGCAGGAAGGATGGTATAATCCTGCATTACCATTATATGAACCGTTTGGTGATACCGAATGTTGGAAGTATATTTTTGACCTTATGCAGGCTGAAACATTTATACAAGAAGGAACACCTGATGAACCCATAGTTTACTGGCTTGATGTTCAGGCACAACCTTTAGACGGTGATCCAGAATGCCGCTTCGGCTGGAAAACTTCACCTAACCATTGGAATGATGATGCAGTCTGGACTATTGGCATGGAACCATATATGGGAGATTGGCTTGAATTAAGATATCCGGATGGTCATCCATTATTCACGGAATCTATAGACCTGGCATTTGCTATTTACGGACAGGAAGACCCGTTCATCCTGGTTGATCTAACAGCGTTCCTCGAAGGCCCTTATAATGGTTCTGATATGAATACAACTTTAAACGCTGCCGGTTTAATCCCGTTTAATCAACCTTACGACAGCGACCCGTTAGCTAAATGGTTTTATGCCGGAACAGAATCTGTTTCAATGATACCTAGCACCGATATTACCGACTGGGTATTGGTTGAATTAAGGGATGCTCCAACTGCAAATCTTGCTACCGGCGCAACAATAATTGATCAGAGAGCAGCATTTGTTCTGAAAGATGCTTCAATCATTGCAACTGACGGATCAAGTCCAATCAAATTCTATGTTACTTTTGCAAATAACCCGTTTGTTGTGGTCTGGCACAGAAATCACCTGGGTGTATTATCAGCTAATCCAATGAACCTGGTAGGACTGGGCTTGTATTCATATGACTTCACAACTCCTGCAGGTCAGGCATATCTGAACGGACAGAAAAATTTGGGTGGTACCATTTACGGCTTATATGGTGGCGACAGCAGACCTGACGGACTGATCGATGCTAATGATAAGGCGGTATGGACTTCACAAGCAGGAACTACCGGTTATCTTGAAAGTGATTATAACATGGATACCCAGGTTGATAATAAGGATAAGAATGATGTGTGGGTTCCGAACATTGGAGAAGGAACAAAAGTTCCAAACTAGTATTATTTCAAGGCTGAGGTGAAGTTAGCATTAATACAAGTAAAATTTCAAAAGGCTGCCCTGAATTAAGGCAGCCTTTTATTTTTCCTGAAACACTGTTATAACGATAGTTTGATAGCCACTGCTATATATAGACTCTTCCATTCCGATAGCTATCGGAATCAGACTCTGGAAGGTCTTAGTATCTGAAGCCTATAGTTATAAGAAAATTATTTGAAATTAATTTATTTTTTACCGGATCAACCGAAACATTTTCCGATCCATACAAATAATAGTCTTCGTTGCTAACCGATCTTACATAAGCCAGGTCAACAAAGAAATGTTTTTCACGGTATCCGACACCTCCGGTAAAATAATTTATTTCACCATCATTAATCCCCGATGTAAACGGGCTGCCATAAATTGCATATCCTCCCCTGAAAGCAAAATGATCATACCTTATTTCAGTTCCCACCCTGATATTATGTGCTGTGGTATATTTATTTCTGATAGCTGCATTTTCATCATAAAAGTCATAAGAGCTATATCCGCGACCTCTCAATCTGGCTTTTGAATAATCAACATATTCATAATCTGCACTTATAAGGGCAAACTGCTTAATAATAAATGATACGCTTCCAATTGCCCTCCATGGGGTTTCCAAATCATAATTATAAGTGCCGTAAGGCGACCTCTTGAAGTAATTATCATTATTATCAAATTCGGATGAAAGTTCTGAATACCAGTCATCGGTCATATTATTATACCACGTGGGCGAATGGATTGCCCCGCCTATTCTTAACCAGTCAGTTGCCCTTACAATCATACCGAATTTCATATTAAACCCTGAACCCCGTGTTCTTAAATCCTCATACAATCTCATTTTCCTGAAGTCATAAATATCATTATTCAGGTCTGTTTCGCTGTAAAGAGATTCTTGAAAATACCTGATATACGGGAATCCGAATGTTCCGCCAAGGTACAGTCTATCACCAATATTAGCGCCTAACGTAAGCACGAACTCATTCATCGAACCCCATGAGGTCAATTGTTTTGTTTGTAACTTACTTTCACCCGGAGCAATTGCTCCCACATAAGTATTATTTGTTCCGGCAATTGTATCAATCAGGTATGTCCACCAGGCAAGGTTTAGATCATAACCATACAAACCATCCTTGTTTTGTTCAATATCTTTATAATAAATGCCATTGGCGTCATCAACATAAGTATCAATTATAGAATTTTTATCATTTACTCCTTCTATCATCATCCGGTTGTTAAAATTATTGAGCCGGTTTAAACCGATTGCAACCTGAAAATTTTTTACTATCGAGCTTTTACCACCAGGTTTTGATGTAAAAATTATTCCGACATTGCTGATATTAAAATTGAATTTTGAATCGCTTGATGAAGTACCGTTATAATCAGAGGCAGTTTTGCCAACATAAAAGGAAGGAGTAAACGATAATTCAGATTTTTTGTATAAACCAATACCAGCCGGATTGGAACTTAATGTAGAAAAATCAGCTCCTAAAGCGCCAAAAGCGCCGCTCATTGCCATATATCTTGCCGTACCGCCAAAGGTTATCCTTGAATATCGCAATGCGTCCACTTCATTTTGAGCTTTTACCAGGAAACCTGTCAGAATCATTGTCAGTATGGTTATAGTTATCCTTTTCATAACAATTTGTTTTTGTTATTTTCCAATAAATGCGGGCTGAATAATTTGGATTGTTTTTTATCCGGCCCTGTTATATTGAAACGCATAAACTTTGCTGTTTTCTAATAATTTAACTGCGTGGTTTTAAATAAACTACAATTAAAGAAATTTGCCTGCCCGTTTTCGTTCAGTTTATAAATAAAGTTAATATTACCTTCTTCCCCTGGATGAGCCGCTTGAACTTGAACCTCCGCTTGAACGAGAAGAAGAGGAACTACTTGACCTTGATGGTGAAGAATAACTTTTGCTGCTACTTGACCTTGATGGTGAAGAATATGATCTGCTGCTACTTGACCTTGATGGTGAAGAATAACTTTTGCTATTCCCGGATTTTGCTGGTTGTGAATAACTTTTTGAAGAAGACCTTGATGGTTGTGAATAGGTTCTCGCAGATGACCTTGATGGTTGACTATTGCTTCTGCTTGTGTTATAATTAGTTGGTTTGTTGTAACTTCTCTCGTAATTAGATTTAGGTTTCGTATATGTTTGAGTATTTCTTTTTGCAGTATTCGTATTTTGCCTGTTAGTTTTAACATTTTCCCGAGTAGTATAACTATTCGGTTTATTATATTTTTGGGCAGGTTTTGAACGTTGAGCCTGATTGTTTCCGTCATAACTTTCACCGGGGTTATAACGTGTCTTTGACTCAGATTTAGTGTTAGCCGGCTTTTTATATGTATATCTCGGTTTGGAATCAGCCGGTTTTTGTGTACGTTTTGTAACATCACTCTGTGGCTTTTTCTCAGAACCTGTTCTTGATAAATTTCCCGATGCAACAGATGCATCATTACCACCAGTCTGCCTAATTATCTTGCTGTCATTTGTCTGAGAATTTGACCTGGTTAAGTTACCCGGTTGAGGGTCAGCCGCGCTTCTTGTTGCCGTACCTGAACCTGATAATTGAGGTGTAGTCCGCTCTAAAGTATTTGCATGGGAATACCTTTCGATATTTTGCGAGTTAGAACCATTTGTTCCTGAGGAACCGCTATTCGAGCTTCCCCTTGATGGTCTGTGCCCGTGATAGTAATTATTGTAATTATAATCGTAATAAGGATAATAGTTTGAAGCCCATAAACCATCATAGTAACCATTCCAGTAACCACAATTATAACCGTACCAGTAATTATTCCATGGATACCAATAAGAATAATACGGCCAGCCCCATCCTATGCTGCCCCATCCCCAGTTAAATCCAAAAGAAAATGAAGGACCCCAGTACCAGGGATCATAATAATAACCTGTATAATAAGGAGAATAGTACCCAAATCCCGCATAAGGATTATAAAATCTTCTTATTCTGGATGCATAAGAATAATCGTAGTAATCATCGTACATATATCCGTCAGAATAATAATTATTGGTAACGTAAGTTGTTCCTTCCGGGGTCTGTATTGTTTCACTTGTTGAATAATAAGGATCTTCCTCGTACTCTACATATTCTCCTGTGGCGTAATCTTCAAGATGATTATCGTTACCATCATTTTCGCTTTTTGTGTAGTAATCTGGGTCAGCAGTTTGAGTTTCATAAGTATCTTTATTACTTTTATCTTTCTTTTTACTTGTTGAATAGTAAACATCGTCGTAATCGGCTGTAGATTTTGTAGATGAACAACTTGCAAGGATAAAGATTGATAAGACTGTCATTATTAAGTACGTTTTCATTTTAATGTCCTCCATTGATTATATTTTTTATTTATTTTTGTCGCGTTTTAAAAAATCCATTAAAAAATATACAAACATTATACCACAAATAAAAAATGGCTAAAGACTTTCCGACACGAGAAGAGAATTATACGCAATGGTATAACGATCTGGTTATCAAAGCCGATTTAGCAGAAAATTCGGCTGTTAGAGGATGTATGGTAATTAAACCTTATGGATATGCTATTTGGGAAAAAATGCAAAGCACACTTGACAAGATGTTTAAAGATACCGGTCATGTAAATGCATATTTCCCGCTGTTTATTCCCAAATCTTTTTTCAGCAGGGAAGCTGACCACGTTGAAGGTTTTGCAAAGGAATGTGCTGTAGTAACCCATTACCGTTTGAAGAATTCGCCGGATGGAAAAGGTGTGGTTGTTGATGAAGACGCCAAACTTGAAGAAGAATTAATTATCCGGCCCACATCAGAAACTATTATATGGGATACTTACAAAAACTGGATACAATCATACAGAGACTTACCGTTACTTGTAAATCAGTGGGCAAACGTCGTACGCTGGGAAATGAGGACCAGGCTTTTCCTCAGAACCACTGAGTTTCTCTGGCAGGAGGGACATACAGCACACGCAACAAAAGAAGAAGCCATAGAGGAAACAAAAATAATCCTAAATATTTATGCTGATTTCGCAGAAAAATGGATGGCGCTTCCGGTTTTAAAAGGTAGCAAATCTCCAAACGAACGGTTTGCAGGCGCTGTTGAAACTTATTGCATCGAATCGCTAATGCAGGATGGGAAGGCATTACAAGTAGGAACATCCCATTTCCTGGGACAGAACTTTGCCAAAGCTTTTGATGTAAAATTCTTATCAAAGGAAAATAAACTCGAGTACGTTTGGGCAACTTCGTGGGGGGTATCAACAAGATTGATGGGAGCACTGATAATGGCTCATTCCGACGATAATGGTTTGGTTCTTCCACCAAAACTCGCACCAATACAGGTTGTTATTGTGCCTATTTATAAAAAAGAAGAGCAATTAAATCAGATTTCCGAAGTGGCTCAAAAAATCAAAAAATCCCTTACGGATAAAGGAATAACAGTTAAGTACGATGACAGAGATACTTTTAAACCCGGATGGAAATTTTCGGAATATGAATTTAAAGGTGTTCCGGTTAGATTGGCAATTGGACCAAGAGACCTGGAAAACAATACAGTAGAAGTTGCCCGCCGTGATACTCTTGAAAAAGAGGTATTACAGGTAACTGATATTGAAAATAAAATTGAACACTTGTTAGAACAAATCCAAAATAATCTTTATCAAAAAGCTTTATCTTTCAGAGAAGACAATACTTATGCAGTAGATACCTGGGAAGAGTTTAAAGATATTATCGAAAACAAAGGCGGATTTGTCCTTGCGCATTGGGATGGCACCTCTGAAACAGAAGAAAAAATAAAGAATGAAACCAAAACTACCATTCGGACAATTCCATTAGACAATAAACCTGAGAAAGGCAGGTGTATTTATACAGGTAAACCCTCAAAGCAAAGAGTTGTTTTTGCAAAAGCCTATTAATCGAATTATCAAATAATATCCTTAATCTTATTTCTTTTTATCAGAAATAAGTCTAAATTTTATTTTATATTTTCAAAACCTAATTTTTATTTATCAGTATAAGTATTATGCAATTAAGTTAATACTCTCTTTGAAATTAGGAAGCATGAGGCATTTATTACTACTCTATATTTTAACATTGATTTTATTAATTCCTTCCGTTACTACTTATGCTAATTCTGAAATTGACAGTCTTGAGAATTTACTGCCAAAAGCTTCAGTAGAAGAAAAAATGAAAATCTTAAACAATCTGGCATATAAATACAGGGTGAAAAATCCTGAAAAAACTTTGGAATATGCCAACCAGGCACTTCATTTAGCAGAATCAATAAATGATTTACCTGAAAAACATAGCGCTTTAAGTAACCTTGGTATGGGCTACCGCTATTTGGGTAATTATAATGATGCACTTACATATCAGCAAAAAGCATTAGAAGCTGCTAAACAATTGGATAATGAAAAAAATATGGCTCTTGAGTATAATCGAATCGGGATTATATACAAGCAATTGGGAATATGCAGCAATGCGCTTGAATATTATCTAAAAGCTCTGAACATTCGCGAAAAGCTCAATGATAAAAGTGGAATTGCAAATCTTTATAACAATATAGGTAATGTTTACAGAAAAAGGGGGGACTTGGACCTGGCTCTGGAATACTATTTCAAGACATTAAAGGTCAGAAAAGAGCTCAAAGATAAAGAAGGATATGCGTACATTCTTAACAATATAGGAAATCTATATGCCGATCTTAAAATCTACGATCAGGCGCTTGAATACCATAAACAATCGCTTAAAGTGAAAGAAGAACTCGAAAATAAATATGGTATTGTAACCTCGTATAAAAACATAGGAGATATATATCTGCAACTTGATAAACCGGTTAAAGCTCTTAAATATTTTCAGCAAGCCCTGAATATTGCAAAAGAAATGAATGATAAAAATGGCATTGCAACCAGTATGACTGGCATTGGAAAAACATATATTGCATTGAATAAATATAGTATAGCAGAAGAATACCTTACAAAGTCATTAGAAATAATTGAAGATATTGGTGATAAATCCGGTATTATCAACTCATATATTAGTTTTAGCGATATATATATTCAACTCGGAAAATATCCTGAAGCATTAGCTTTTCTTGATAAAAGTCTTGTTTTAGCTGAGAAAGAAAACTTCCTTGAAAACATTTCACAAATCTACCTGAACTATTCTATAATTTATACTAAAACAGGGCAATCGGAGAAAGCATTGCGTTATTATATAAAATACTCTGCTATCGGTGATTCTATTTTTAATTCGGAAATAAGCAATAAAATCACCGAATTACAAATAAAACAAAAATCAGAGGAACTTGAAACGGAAAAGAAACTACTTGAGGAACAAAATAAATTACAGCAACTTTCTAATAAAAGAAAAGATCAGTTAATTTACTCGCTTATAGCGATAACATTTCTCGTGCTGATGTTAATAGTATTAGTTTATAACCGATACCGAAATAAACAAATAGCACATAAAGAATTAACAGAAAAAAACAAAAGTATAATAAAATCTGAAAAGAAACTCAGGGAAGCCAATGCTACAAAAGATAAATTCTTTTCGATTATAGCTCACGATCTGACTAATCCATTTAATGCTATTTTGGGGTTTGCAAACCTTCTTCGTCAGGAATATGATTATCATAGCGATGAAGAAAAGAGAATAATGATTGAAAATCTAAATAAAGCTGCAGGGAGCACTTATAAATTACTTCAAAATTTACTTGAATGGTCGAAGACCCAAACTGGCAATTTATATATCCAGCCTGAAGTTATTGACATGAGTATTGTTGCCAATGAAAACATTTCCATTTTCAGATCAGTAGCTCAGAATAAAAAAATAAAGTTGCGTTCATATATCCCATTCAATACATTGATAACTGCCGATAAAAATATGGTGAATTCGATACTTAGGAATTTAATATCAAATGCCATAAAATTTACCAGGACAGAAGGCGAAGTTGAAATAACATCTAAAAAAAATAGAAATTTTCTGGAAGTTTGCATTACTGATAATGGAATTGGAATTGAACCTGAAAACCTCAAAAAATTATTCAATATTAACGAGCAATGCCAGACAAAAGGCACAGCAAACGAAAATGGCAGCGGCTTAGGTCTGATCCTTTGTAAAGAATTTGTAGAAAAAAACGGAGGTAAAATCCGGGCTGAAAGCATCTTTGAAAAAGAAAGCAAATTCATATTTACTTTACCTTTAGCAGATAGTAACAAAGGCACCGTTTAAAAGTAAATCCTTTTGGTTTATTTAAAAACTATTTAGAATTCAGTATTATCATATGAATTATTTTTTTAATATTGCAAATAAATTCATCAAATATTAATGCATAAAAGCAAATTCAAATATTTCATTATTTCCATTATATCTATTTTAACTTGCTTAGTGTGCCTCTCGCAGGTTGACAACCTTGAAAAAAAGCTTAAACAAGTTGAAGGAGATGAAAAATTCGAACTGTTACTTACGAGTTCTGAGGAGTATTGGTTCATTGATCCGGCAAAAAGTGTAGAGCTTGCTGAACAAGCATTAGAAATTGGTGAAGAAATGAAGAATGATATACAAAAAGCCCGGGCATTGAACAGGATAGGTTTAGGGTATTATTTCCTTGAAAAATATAATCCGGCTTATGAATATTACAGGAAATCTCTTATACTAAGTAAAGAAATAAATTACTCCGATGGCATAAGCAGAGCTTCAAATAACATAGGGCTTATCTACGATGCTTTGGGTAATTATGACACGGCAATCGAATATTATTACATTTCGCTGGATATTGAAAAAAGGAATAACAACATAGAGGGAGTTGCAGCAACATTAATAAACATTGGAAACATTTACTATTATTTACAAGATTATGATAAAGCCCTGGATTTGTACAACAATTGCCTGAATATTTGCAAAAAGTTAGATCATAAGCAGCGCATACTTGATTGTTATACAAACCTCGGGAGCCTGTTTTTTGAAATAAATAAATTTGATACCGCTCTTGAGTATTCCACTCTTGCATACAAACTGAGTCTTGAAATCGGCAATATAGATAATCAGGCAGCCAACCTGAACAATATAGGAAACGTATATTTTGAAAAGCAACAATATAAAAAAGCTCTTGAATTCTATAATAAAGCTTTAAAGATACAAAAAGAAAATAAATACTTATGGTCGGAAATTAATACACTTAGAAATATAGGAGGTGTTTACAATACTATAAACCAAAACCAAAACGCTTTCATATATTTCGATGAGGCTTTGGAAAAAGCAAAACAAATAAATGCAAAGAAATTAATAATGGCTCTTTATTTAGACCTGTCTGAATATTATGAAAACAATAATGATTATATAAAGGCTTTGGAATTCCATAAGCTTTATACAAACTTAAATGATGTACTGTACAACAAGGAAAGCAGGAAACAGATAGCCGAAATAGAGAAAAAATATGAATTTCAAAATAAAGAGCAACAATTAGAATTGATTACTAAAGAAAATAAAGTTCAGGAATTACAAATCAAAACACAACAACATATCATTTTTATTGTAGCCAGTATCAGCTTATTAATACTTGCATTTGTATTTATTTTTTATAACCGATCGCTCAGCAACAAAAAAGCCAGGATATTGCTTGAAGAGAAAAACACAAGTATAAGCGAGCAAAAAATTATACTCGAAAAAACAATTTCTGAACTCAAGGAAAGCGAAGAAAAACAAAAATCGCTCATCGAAAATATACAGGACGGTATCTTTATTATTCAAAATAACATCCCAATATATACAAATGAAGCCCTTGTGGACATCACCGGTTATTCCAATGAAGAACTACATAATATAACATTTAAAGATATTGTAGTGCCCGAAGACCTTGAAATGATAACAAACAATTACAGGGGTAGAATGCAAGGTAGAGATATTCCAACCTCTTATGAATTTCGATTAAAGCATAAAAACGGACATATAGTTTATGTTATCCTTAGTGTTGGACTGATCAATTACCATGGTGAAAAAGCAATACTCGGAACAATCAAAGATATAACCGGTCAAAAAAGATACGAAGATGAGCTTATCCGTGAAAAGGAGAAAGCTGAACAAGCAACCCAGTCGAAATCCATGTTCCTTGCAGGAATGAGTCATGAAATCAGAAATCAAATGAGCAGTATTATTGGTATCACTGAAGTATTGGAAGAAACTGATCTCTCCGACGAACAAAAAGAATACCTCAGGGTAGTAAGTGTTTCGAGTAACAATTTATTAAATATCATTAACAAGATTCTCGATTTTTCAAAAATTGAAGCCAGACAGGTTATCTTAGAACCTGTAAGATTTTTTCTTCCGAAACTCATTAGCGAAGTTATTTCTTTACATGAACTTAAAGCCAAAAATAACAGTCTTTACCTTAAATCTAAGATCGCTTCAGACACCCCTGATATATTTATCGGTGACCCGACCAGGTTATCTCAAATACTAATGAACCTGATAAATAATGCACTTAAATTTACCGATAATGGTGGTGTTACAATTGAAATAGAAATTGACGATCAGAAAGATAATACATTAAAAAAAGGTGATGGTCAATGTAAACTAAAATTCAAAGTAACTGATACAGGAGTAGGTATATCAAAAGACAGCCGACATAAATTGTTTAAACCATTTTCTCAAACCCATGCAGCAGTTGAGCGCAAAAATAAAGGAACAGGTTTGGGACTGGCGATAAGCAAGCAATTAGTTGAATTAATGGAAGGAGAGATAGGAGTTGATTCAGAAATAAATAAAGGTTCAACATTTTGGTTTACAGCCAAACTTATCAATCCCCTGATTAAATCAGGTAAAAGTTCGAAAAGCAGAACTTATCCGGGTGATGAAACAAGTAAGAGATTAAAAGTGCTTATTATTGAAGATAATATACTCAGTCAGCAATTAACATCCAATATTTTAGTGAAAAAAGGTTTTATAACTGATATTGCAGAAAACGGCAAAATTGGGCTGGACCTCTTTAAACAAAAAAAATACGAAATTGTTCTAATGGATATTCAGATGCCTGTAATGGATGGCATCCAGGCAACACGGCTGATCAGAAAATACGAAGAAAAAAATAATCATACGAAAACAAAAATTATTGCCGTTACTGCCCATACAAAAGAAGGAGAGAAACAAAAACTTTTTAATGCCGGTATGGATTTATACCTCAGCAAACCATTCAAACCATCACAACTCATCAGTATGATTAACAGCCTGAATTTATCCTAAACAGTCCTTTCCAATTTGTTTTTTTATAATTTTGCCATTTCTTTAAACTGTTCTTTTTTACAGAATATTGCGTTATGAATACTATGGAAGATAAACTAAGTGCTTTCGAACGGCTGCTTAATATTATGGAAGATTTAAGGGATAAATGCCCCTGGGATAAAGAACAAACTTTTGAGAGCCTGCGTCATCTGACCATCGAAGAAACTTACGAGTTGTCAGAAGCCGTCATTGATAAAGATATAGACGGAATTAAACAGGAACTCGGTGATATAATGCTTCACCTGGTTTTTTATGCAATAATAGGTTCTGAAACCAACAGTTTTGATATTGGTGATGTGCTTAATTATATAAACGAAAAGCTGATATATCGCCATCCTCATATTTTCGGAGATGTGGAAGCTAATGATGCTGAAACAGTAAAGGATAACTGGGAAAAAATTAAATTAAAAGAAGGTCGCAAATCTGTTCTTTCGGGAGTGCCCGTGTCTTTACCTCCGCTTGTTAAAGCATACAGAATACAGGAAAAAGCCAGAGGCGTGGGATTTGACTGGGAAAAACCTAACCAGGTTTGGGATAAAGTATTAGAGGAATTAAATGAGTTAAAACATGAAGTTGACTCTGACGGGAATAAAGAAAAAATGGAAAACGAATTAGGCGACCTGTTTTTTGCACTAATCAATTATGCACGCTTCATCAATGTAAACCCGGAGGATGCTCTTGAAAAAACAAACAGGAAATTTATCAGGCGGTTTCAATACCTTGAAAGCAAAGCAAAGGAAATGGGTAAATCGCTGCATGATATGACTCTTGACGAAATGGATATATTTTGGGAAGAAGCGAAAAAGATGGAGTAGTTATTCGTTATTAGTTATTTGTTATTAGTTAAATGTTTACAGAGTTATATAATTTTGAAAGACATAGAAAAAAAATATAGAAGAAATCCTATTTTGCTTTTATTGCTCATTTTTTTTATTTTAATAATATCTCCCACCCTTCTTTCAGGTCAAAATGATACAATAAGCCAGGATGTCAAATTTAATAAAAAATACTTAGTATCATACTGGTCGGATACAAAACAAATAATAGCTTCGCCATTTCACTGGAAAGGAAAACAATGGCTTACATTTGCCGGTCTGTCAGGTGCTACAACAGTGGTTTATATTTATGACAAGGATATTTATAATTTTTTCCAGGATAACAAAACCGAAACTACTGAAACGATCAGTAAATATTTAATTGAACCCTGGGGCAGCGGTTTATATTCCATTCCGCTTTTGGGGATCATTTACTTAACAGGACATAAAAACAACCGGCACAGGAATGTGGCATTAACAGGTTTAAAAGCATTTATAATAAGCGGTGCATTCGCTATAGTTGCCAAACAAATTTTTCATCGTCACCGCCCAAGCCAGGACTATCCGCCTGACCCATATCTCTGGGAAGGTCCTTTTAAATTTGAAACACAATATACCGCATTCCCCTCGGGGCATACAACCACAGCTTTTGCGGTTGCATCTGTTCTTGCACATGGTTATAAAGATAAAATCTGGATAGGAATAACCTCTTATTCTGTCGCTGCGCTTGTAGGTTTGTCAAGGATACCGGGTGGTAAGCACTGGGCTTCTGATGTTGTTGCCGGGGCCGTGTTGGGAACTTTTATCGGGACAACGTTAAGCAAGATCAATTTTAAAAAGGTTGAAATTAATCCCACAGCTTTTAAAGGCGGGTATGGAATGAGTGTTGTTTATCATTTTAATTGACCAACCTGCCTATTTAAACGACTGTCATTCCGAATCACCCCGCCTGTCATTCCGAAGCGAAGCGAGGAATCCCCTAACTACTACGTGCTACCGCTTGTTAATTGCAGTCTTTCATAGCTTGGGGATTCCCTACCTTTGCAGGCAGGCTCACGCCTGTGCTTTTTCTTCCCCCCGGTTCCTGTACGGATTTCCTTCGGTCATCGGAAGGACAGGTGCTTTTCATAAACATTTATTTTTGAATTACCACCTTCCCGCCAAAATATTTACCCTCAATTTCTACACTATAAAAATAAATCCCGTTTTTTACCTCTCTTGTGTCCCAAACGGTTTTTTCTATTTTTACGGGAAGCTTGGTTACTTCCTGACCGAAGAGGTTGGTGACTCTTACAGGCAGGGGATTTCTCACGCTTGCGCTTTGGCCTGCCCACTGGTTCGAAATGACAGAAGGGGGCAATTCAAACACCACATAATCTTTCGCCGGATTAGGGTAAACTTTTACAATTTCATCTGTTGATTGCAATTCATTGACTCCTGTTGTTGTATCTGAAATTTTAAACATCCAGACATCTCCACCTCCATGATAATCACAGTCAACATCACCTGAAATATCAATTGCACCTGTTCCACCAATCAGTATATAATTATTTTCTGATAGTTTTAAAATATTTCCAAACTGTTGATTATTACTGTTACCAATACATTGCTGCCATTCAATTGCTCCATCTTCTGATAGTTTAACCAACCAAATATCTGCTCTATAATCACCAATAGAGTGGTTACCAATAACATCTCCATCATGTGACATTGTCCACCCGCCGACAAGATAACCGTTTTCTTCTGTTTCAATAATAAACTTTGGATGTTCAGTATCAGTTCCTCCAAGGCATCTTTGCCATTCAATATTTCCGCTTTCATCCAGCTTAACCACCCAAATATCATAGTTGTCATATGTACCTGGTGTTCCGTGAAAACCCGAAACATCGCCATCATTCGAATTGGTTCCACCTACAAAAATATACCCATCTTCTATTTGCAATATTTCAATTGCATTTTCAAAATACGTTCCCCCATAACAATTTTGCCATTCAATATTTCCAAGAGAGTCCAATTTTACTATCCAGGTATCTCCATGTTCGGTTTCATGATTATCACAAACAACGTCAATATCATCAGACAGTGTAAACCCTCCTGTAATGTATCCCCCATCGTTTGTAGGTGATATACACAAGCCCCAATCCATAAATGTTCCACCGAGAGATTTATCCCAAAGTATTTCCCCTTGCTGGTTAAGTTTTACGATCCAGTAATCATAATGCCCTATGTGGTTGGTTATGTTGCCGTCATTGGAGTAAGAATAGCCTATAACTACAATGTTTTCATCCTGATCTAAATCCATATCCAGGCCATATTCAGGCCAGCTACCCCATAAGCACTTCTGCCAGATGATTTCCCCTATACTATCTGCTTTAACCACCCAGTAATCCTGTGAACCATGATTATTTGTGATATCACCATCATTTGAAAGAGTATAACCAAACATTATATAATTACCATCTGCTGTTCTTTTTAATTTATAAGGAAATTCAATATCACTACCGCCATAAGTTTTTTCCCATAGCAGGTTTCCAACCTGATCCGTAAAAATCAGCCAGAAATCATTTGAACCATGATTATACGATACCTGCCCGTCATTTGAACCTGTAGCACAAAAAACCGCGTATCCATTGTTACTGATTACAACATCTTTTCCATTATCACCGCCACTGCCACCATAACATTGTTGCCACTCAATATTGATAAATTGGGAGTTTGTTATTATACTAATTAGTAGTAAAAATGGAAATACAACATTTTTCATTTGAATATATTTTATTAACGAGCCTGCTGCCAACTGGCAACAGGCTCGAATTGATTATATTATTTTGTTATTACAAGCTTACCGGTTTTAAATGAACTTCCGGTTTTTAAAGTATAATAATAAACGCCGGGATTAATACTGCGAATATCCCAAACAGATTGACCTTGTAAACCGTGTAATAAGATAATATGAATTACCTGTCCTTTTGTATCTGAGATTTGGATAACAGCTTTTTCAGTGTTAACAAATAATTGATAATCAAAAGCTATCCATGTAGTGGCAGGGTTTGGATAACATTTAATGTGGTTACAATAGTTACTTGAGTTTTCATTTACAGAGGTAGTTGATGTGTATTCCCATAAATCTTTTAAATAATAAACCGTTGCTAACTGATCATAATAACCTGTTGTAACATAACCTTTATTATTAATTGAAAAACCAACAGCAGCTTGTCTTGTATGACCGCTAAGATTAGGTATTTGTGTCCAGTGATCTAACACAGGATCATATTCCCAAAAGTCATTTTTATAATTAAAGTTCTCATCAACACCCGTACCTGCATATCCTTTATCATTTATTGAGAAACCTGTAGCAAATTGTCTGGCAGAACCGGGAAAATCACATTTTTTTATCCACATGTCCGGCAACTGGTCATATTTCCAAAAGTCTTTTGTAACCAAAAGCGTATCAGTATTACCAAACCCTATATATGCTTGGTTATTTATAACTAACGCCAATGCAGCCCTTTTGCATGTTGGAAAATCATTTTTTTGAGTCCACTGATCTGATACAGGATCATATTCCCAAATATCCTTTAAGATTGATTTGTCATTTTCTCCTAAGCCATAATAACCTTTCCCGTTTAAACTGAAGGTTATGGCGCCACTGTGCCTCACTGGCCCTGGAAAATTATTTTTTTGCATCCATTGGTCTGATACAGGATCGTATCTCCAGAATTCATTTAATGATCCAATTGCATATCCATACTGATCTATTGAAAAACCATAAATAGTGAAAGTATAAATAGGCACATTTGCTTTCTCTGACCATTCATCTGCAGATGGATCATACGCCCAAAATTCATAATCATTATTAATTGGTCCTTCTGCATCACCGGCTCCAACATAGGCAATATTATTAATAACAAACACAATGGCACCTGCTCTGGCATGACCTCCATAATCTGCTTTTTGCGTCCAAATTCCCTGACAAAAGAGATTTAAACTGCATATTATTATGATTAATAAAATGATTGATTTCTTCATGACTTTACTTTTTTAAGATTTATTTTATAATTGTTTAGTGTATTATGATTTTCCCCGTTTTTATTTCATCATTGTTGTACAATCTGTAAAAATACAAACCCGGGTTAATTTTACTACAGTACCAAACTGCCATACCGTTTGTTATTGGCAAATTATTCTCTACTATCAGTCCGAAAATGTTTGTTATTTGTATAGCCGGGGGATTTCTCACGCTTACGCTTTGGCCTGCCCACCAGTTCGAAATGACAGAGGACGAAAACTCAAACACCACATAATCCCTGGCAGGGTTAGGATATACTTTTAATTTTTCCGCAAAGGATAAATTCGTTTGGATTGCTGTAGTTGTATCTTTCACTTCAAATACCCATACATCAGGCAAATCGCCGTAGATGCCGTAGGGTGTGCACTCAACATTATATGAGGGCCCGTTATCGGTTTGACCTGCTATAACAAAATCCACATCACTCTTTTTAACTACCGCGAAATTTACCTTTTCATGTCCAATTCCTCCAATACACTGCTGCCATATAAGTTCCCCTTCACTATTTAGTTTGACGAGCCAAATATCACTGTCATATTCGCTAAGGGTATGGTTTCCTATAACATCACCGTCATGGGATTGGGTTTTTCCAATTACTATATAACCACCTTCATTTGTTTTATATATATTTCTTGCAGTTTCATACCTTGAACCTCCAAAGCATTTTTGCCAAATGATGTTCCCCAAAAAATCAATTCTGACAACCCATATATCATCTAATCCATGCCATCCTGAACCAGTAAGATCACCATCATCTGAACCCCCATATGCAGTAAAAACATAACCATCATCTAATTCCAATAAACCAATTATTCCATCATTATCACTTCCTCCATAGCATTGCTGCCATTCAATATTCAGGTCAGCATCTAATTTTACTAGTATTGCTTCGCCCATATAATTAAAAGGCTCACAAGTTAAATTGCCTCCATCTCCAATGGATGAAGATCCACCTACAAGAAAACCCCCATCACTTGTTTGTATTATTGCCTGTCCGTAATCAAAACCGGAAGTGCCCAACGAAAAATCCCACTCTGTGTCGCCTTCACTATTGAGCTTGATCATCCACATATCATAACCACCGTAATTTACACTAACATCACCGGTTGTTGAACCGGTCCATCCAAAAGCTACAATACCTCCATCATCGGTGGTTGTCCCGGTCCAGATTTGATCTAAGATTTCACCCCCCACGATTTTGTCCCAGAGTATGTTTCCCACGTCGTCAATTTTTACTATCCAGTAATCGGTTGAGTTGGGATAGGGATCATATGAAACATCTCCATCTGAAGAATGGGATGAACTTAATAGATAATAATTGTTATCATTGCTTTTAAAAATTCTAACAAACTCTTCAGCATAAGTACCACCGTAAGTTTTTTCCCATAAAAGATTTCCTGTGTCGTCTGTTTTAATCAGCCAACCATCCTGCCCCCCATGTAAAAATGATATAGCTCCATCATTGGATCTGGCATTACCAAGAATGAGAAAACCTTCATCTACCTCAATAATGTCATTTGCAAAGTCAGGTTCTGATCCACCAAAACAGTTTTGCCATTCAATATTGATAAATTGGGAGTTTGTTATTATACTAATTAATAATAAAAGTGGAA
>JACKQG010003181.1_pt1 | contig 20475 bp, 18 predicted proteins | sample 8237621 | NCBI WGS metagenome assembly JACKQG01 (sample SAMN15677084, study PRJNA649215) | marine metagenome | biome: marine; feature: Black Sea; material: saline water; isolation source: suspended particulate matter (SPM) from the Black Sea western gyre | collected 2013-06-09/2013-06-10 | depth... | reverse complement strand
TGCGCCTGTAGCTCAGTTGGATAGAGCAACGGACTTCTAATCCGTAGGTCGGGGGTTCGAATCCCTCCAGGCGTGCCATGAAAGTTATGTGGTGAGAATAGCTCAGTTGGTAGAGCACAGGATTGTGGTTCCTGGGGTCGCGGGTTCGATCCCCGTTTCTCACCCCATTTTTTAAATATGTGCGCCTGTAGCTCAGTTGGATAGAGCATCGGACTTCGAATCCGTTGGTCGGGGGTTCGAATCCCTCCAGGCGTGCCAGATTAATTTTATAGGCGGGTCGTTAGCTCAGTTGGCAGAGCACCTGACTCTTAATCAGGGGGTCACAGGTTCAAGGCCTGTACGACCCACCATTATGCGAGAGTGGCGGAATTGGCAGACGCGCTAGACTTAGGATCTAGTGGGGTAACACCTGTAGGGGTTCAAATCCCCTCTCTCGCACCAATATGGAGGAAAATTAATGAAGAAGATTATAAAAAGAGAGGGTATACTTTGAGTTATAAACTGAAGAGCCTTAAGAAGGTTGAAAACAATAAAGTGAAATTAGATATAGAAATAGCAAATAGTCATTTAAAGAAATCAATAAACAGAGCGTATAGAGAAATTTCAAAAAAGGCAAAAATACCAGGCTTTAGAAAAGGTAAAGTTCCTTTTAATATAATAGATATAAATTTTGGCAAAGAATATGTATTAAATGAAGCAGCGAGTATATCAATTTCAGAAATATACCCTCAAATAATTGAAGAATCTGACCTAAAACCTATTGATTACCCGAAAGTTAAAATCATTAAAGTTGAAGAAAATTTGCCTTTAAATTTTGAAGTAGTTTTAGAAGTTGAGCCTGAAATAGTACTTCCTAAATATAAGGGCATTAATGCTGTAGGAATTTCAGAGGAAGTAACTGATGATGAAATTGATAAGCAGATTGATAATATTAGAAACAATTACGCAACTCTTGAACCAGTTGAAGATGATAAACAGTTAGTACGGGGAGATTTTGCAACTATAGATTTTGAAGGAAAAATAAATGGAAAGGATTTTGAGGGAAATAGCGCTAAGGATTATACACTTGAAATTGGTTCGAAAACTTTATTTGAAGAATTTGAAAATTCACTTATTGGAATGAAGAAGGGTGATAAAAAAAGTGAAAGGCTTACTTTGCCAGATGATATAACAAACAAGGAGTTGGTAGGTAAACAGGCTGATTTTAATATATATGTAAAAGATATAAAGAGGAAATCACTTCCAGAAATTGATGGGGAATTTTTAAAAAATATGGGAGATTACAAGAATGTTGATGAATTTAGAAAATATATTAAAGATAAAATGTTGGAACAGAAAAAAAAGATTAGAAGAGGAAAGATTATTGAGGATATATTAAGTTATCTGCTGGATAATACAAAAGTTGACTTACCAGAAGTAATGATAAATAATCGAATTAAACAAATAGGGGATGAGTTTGATAATAAGCTTAAAGAGCAAAAAGTAAAAAAAGGTGATTATCTAAAAGCAATAAATATAACAGAGGATAAATTTGGTGAAGAGATTAGAAAAAGGGCTATAAGGGAAATAAAAGAGTATTTAATTTTTGATGCACTGGAAAAAGCTGAAAAAGGAAATATAGAACCGAATGATAAGGATATCGATAAGGAAGCAGAAGAGATTGTAGGAAAGATTAAAAAAGAGGATGAAAAAAATAAAATAGGTGAATTTTTTAAAAATCCTGAAGGTAGGAATAATTTAGCTTCTACTATCAGGAGAAGAAATATTATTGATCTTTTAATCAGTAGTGCAAAAATTAATGAAGAGAAGAAAGATTTAACACAGAAAGCAGATAAAAGGTTTTGGACTCCAAAAGAAAATGTTTCAGAAAAGGAAGACAAAAATAAAAAATTATGGACTCCTAAAATAAAAGATAAGGAAGAGTGATGATAAATATGAATAATAGTTATTTAATTCCTATGGTAATTGAGCAAACAAATAGAGGCGAGAGGTCGTTTGATATCTATTCCCGGCTGCTGAAGGAAAGAATTATTTTTTTAGGGCAGTCTATTGATGATAATATAGCTAATGTTGTAATGGCACAGATGCTTCATCTGGAAGCTGAAGACCCCGAAAAAGATATACAGCTTTATATTAATTGTGCTGGTGGTGCTGTAACATCTGCACTGGCAATATATGACACTATGCAGTTTATAAAATCTCCTGTTTCTTCTATCTGCATTGGTCAAGCTGCTAGTGCTGCAGCGGTATTGCTTCTGGCAGGTGAAAAGGGAAAGAGGTTTGCACTTCCAAATTCAAGGATTCTACTTCATCAGCCATCAGGAGGAGTTTCTGGAACTTCTATTGATGTTGAGATTCAAACAAACGAAATGGTCAGGCTTAGAAAATTACTGAATGAGATTATTGCAAAGCATACAGGTAAAGATGTTAAGAAGATTGGGAAAGATACAGAAAGAGATTTTATCTTAAGTGCTAAAGAAGCGAAAGAATATGGTATTGTAGATGAGGTTCTTGCTAAAAAATAATATTATAGATTATTGGTATAATTAAAATAGGAGTTTTTAAAGATTGTCAAAAATATATTAGAATAGACATATTATAAACTAATTAAAATAGATTTATGCAGTTAATTTATATAACTAATATTAATATGGAAGGTGTGTGTTAATTTGGCTCAAGATAATAGCAGGAAAAGTAATTTCTTAAAGTGTTCTTTTTGTGGAAAATCTCAAAATCAGGTTAAAAAACTGATTGCTGGACCGGGTGTTTATATTTGTAATGAATGTATAGATTTGTGTAATGAAATAATAGACGAAGAATTAAAAGAAGAAAAGGACGTAGATTTTAAAGACCTGCCTCGCCCGCACGAAATATATTCAACCCTAAAAGATTTTGTAATAGGGCAGAACAGGGCAAAAAAGATATTAGCAGTGGCAGTTTATAATCACTATAAAAGAGTAAAATATAAGGATAGACTAGAAAAAGATGATGTTGAAATACAAAAAAGTAATATTTTATTGATTGGTCCTACAGGATGTGGGAAAACACTCTTAGCTCAAACTTTAGCAAGGATACTTAATGTCCCGTTTTGTATTGCTGATGCAACAGCTCTTACAGAGGCTGGATATGTAGGTGAAGATGTTGAAAATATCCTGCTTAAATTAATACAGGCAGCTGACTTTGACATTAAAAGAGCAGAAACAGGCATTATTTATTTAGATGAAGTGGACAAAATAAGTAGGAAATCTGAAAATCCATCCATAACCAGGGATGTCTCAGGTGAAGGTGTTCAACAGGCTCTTCTTAAAATTCTTGAAGGAACTGAAGCTAATGTCCCTCCGCACGGGGGCAGGAAACATCCACATCAGGATTTTATTCAAATTAACACAACAAATATTTTATTTATCTGTGGCGGTACTTTCGGAGGATTGGAAAAGATAATTGAGAAAAGATTAAATAAGAATAGTATAGGCTTTGTATCTCGTAAAATACAAAAAAGAACAGAAAAAATTGATACACTATTTGCCCAGGTTTTACCAGAAGACCTACTAAAATATGGATTGATTCCTGAATTTATAGGAAGGCTTCCAGTGCTGTCTACACTTTCCAGTCTGACAGAGGATAATATGGTTAAAATTTTAGTAGAGCCAAAAAATTCGTTAGTTAGACAGTATAAAAAAATATTTAGTATGGATAATGTAGATTTAGTGTTCAAAAAAGATGCCCTAAAATCTATTGCAAAGCTGGCTTTAAAGAGAGGAACAGGTGCAAGAGGACTCAGATCTATAATGGAAGATACAATGCTAAATGTTATGTATGAAATACCTATCCGAATGAATATAAAAAAATGTGTAATAACGAAAAAGGTAGTAGAGAAAAAAGTTGAGCCACTTCTGCTTACTGATTCTGAGGATGAGAATTACTTAAAAGATGAAGAAAAGCTAGCTTGATATGTTTGATAAGATAAAAGATAAGTACAACCCTCAAGAATTTGAACAAAAAAATTACTCATTTTGGTTTGAGAATAAATATTTTTATGGTCATATTGATAAACAAAAATCACCTTTCTGCATAGTTATCCCTCCCCCTAATGTAACAGGATACCTGCATATGGGCCATGCTCTGGTTAATATTTTACAGGATGTTGTTATAAGATACTGGCGTATGAAACAGTTTGCTGCTACCTGGATACCAGGAACAGACCATGCTGGTATAGCTACTCAGAATGTAGTTGAAAAAGAACTTAATAGAAAAGGCGTAAACAGGTTTGAGTTAGGCAGGGAAAAATTTGTTGAGAAAGTTTTGGAGTGGAAGGAAGAATATGGAAGCAGGATAATAAAACAGTTAAAATCACTGGGCTGTTCCTGTGATTGGGATCGTATAAGATTTACATTAGATAAAGATTATACTCGTGCTGTAATTAAAGAATTTGTAATCCTTTATAATAATGGTCTTATTCATAAAGGGAATTATATGGTTAACTGGTGCCCCAGATGTCTTACTGCAATTTCAGATATTGAGGTGGAACACAGGTACGAGAAAGCGAATCTTTGGAATATAAAGTATCCCTTAATTGATGAAAAAACCGGTAAACCCAGCAGCAGTGATTGTATCATTGTTTCAACTACAAGACCAGAAACTATGCTTGGAGATACTGCAGTTGCAGTAAATCCAAAAGATAAGCGCTACAGAAAATACATTAATAGATTTGTATTGCTTCCCCTTATGAATAGGAAAATACCTATTGTTGAAGATGATTTTGTAGATATGGAATTTGGTACTGGAGCTGTAAAAGTTACACCCGCCCATGATCCTAATGATTTTGATATCGGCAGGAGGCATAATCTTGAAGAAATTAATATTATGGATGATTGTGCTGTCCTTAAATCAAATGCAGGAAAATATAAGGGGATGGATAGATATAAGGCAAGGGAAAAGGTTGTTGAGGATTTAAAGAAGCAGGGTTATTTAATTTTAATAAGTGATCACATTTCTTCAGTTGGACATTGCTCCAGATGTGAAACTGTGGTTGAACCCAGAATTTCAATGCAGTGGTTTGTTTCAATGAGTAAGCTGGTAAAACCGGCTATAAATGCAGTTAAAGAGGGAAAAGTAAAAATTATTCCAAAAAAATGGGAAAAAATATATTTTAACTGGATGGAAAATATAAAAGACTGGTGCATATCAAGGCAGCTATGGTGGGGGCATAGAATACCTGTATGGTATTGCAAGGATTGCGGTGAGATGATAGTAAGTGAGAGCGAGCCTTCAGGGTGTAACAACTGCAAAAGTAAAAATTTAGAGCAGGATAGTGATGTCTTGGATACCTGGTTTAGTTCATGTCTCTGGCCTTTTGCTTCAATGGGTTGGCCTGATAAAACTCCAGAGCTTAATTATTTTTTTCCTACAAGTACTCTGGTAACTGGACATGATATTATATTTTTCTGGGTTGCTCGAATGATAATGATGAGTCTGTACTTTATGAAAGACATTCCATTTAGACAGGTTTTTATAAATCCATTAGTAACTGATTCTTCAGGGCAGAAGATGAGTAAATCAAAAGGTAATGTTGTAGACCCTATGGGGATAATTAATAAAAATGGAGCTGATGTTTTAAGATTTACATTAACATCTCTTACGACTCCTGGTAGAAATCTGCTTTTAGGTAAGGAGAAAATAGAAGGTGTAAGGAATTTTGCAAATAAATTGTGGAATGCTTCAAAGTTTGTAATCTCAAGTATTGCTGATGCAGATAGTATTAAAAATATTAAACTTAGCAGCTTAAATTTAAATATATGGGATAGATGGATATTAACCCGATTTTTAAAAGTATTGAGAGCAGTTGAGAAATATCTACAGAAGTATAATTTTTCTTATGCCTCAAGGCTGCTTCAGAATTTTTTTTGGAGTGACTACTGTGACTGGTACATAGAGTCAGTAAAAGTGAGGATTTACAGCAGTGAAGATGCCGGTGATAGGAAAACTGCTCAATATATATTATGGGATATACTGGAGAAGTACTTAAGGATGCTGCATCCATTTATGCCTTTCGTAACTGAACAGATTTGGCAAAATATTCCTCATGAAGGGGAAAGTATAATGATTCAAAAGTTTCCTGAGTTCAGTAATAAATTATTAGACAAGAACGTAGAAAAGGATATAGCTACTCTTTTTGATGTTATAAGTGAGATAAGAAAAATAAGATCAGAATTAAATATAAATCCTTCAGAAAAGATAAAAGTTAATTTAGTATCTGGAAATAGCAGAGATGAGGAAATTCTTGGGCAAAATAAAAAGTATATCTATAGCCTTGCAAAAGTAGGCAATTTGGAATTTAGCCACTCTGAAGAAAAAAAGGGTTATATTGAAACTACAAAGGGTAATACTAGCATATATATTTATATATTGGATATAGTGGATATAAACTTAGAAATTAAAAGAATTTTAGATGAGGCTGAGAAAATAAAAAAGGATATTGAGAAAAGCGGTAAAAAAATATCAAATCCTCAATTTTTAGAAAAAGCACCGTCTGAAATTATACAGAAGGAGAAAGATAAATTTTACAAGTTCAGCAAAAACCTTAAAGTTTTAAATGAACAGCTGAAGAGAATGAATAATATTAAAAAATGAAAAAGCGGGCAAAGGTGAATTTTGGGAAAGTATGTAAATATCTAGATGACTGCCTTATTTTTGGTATTAAGCCAAGTCTTACAAGGATTGAAAAAATACTAAAGCTTCTTGGAAATCCCCACAAAAAACTTGATTTTATTCATATAGTTGGTACAAATGGTAAAACTTCGACTGCTACAATTTTAGCTTATATATTGCACCAGCATGGCATAAGATGTGGTTATCATATATCACCCCATATAAATAGTTACACAGAGAGGTTTTGGATTTGCGGCCAACAGATAAAGCCAGACAGGTTTACAAAACTTTTTAACGATATATATCAATATATAAAAGAAGTAAATGATCTAGATTTGGGCGGACCTATAACCCAGTTTGAAATAATTGCTGCAATGGCTTTTAAACTGGCAGAAGAAGAGAATTTAGATGTAATGGTTCTTGAAGCAGGAATGGGCGGAAGGTGGGATGCTACGAATATTGCTGATTCAAAAGTTGTTGGTCTTTGTGGTGTAAGCCTTGAACATACTAAAATTCTTGGGAATACGATAAGTAAGATTGCCCAGGAAAAAGTTGAGGTTATAAAAAATAAGGCAGCTGTTGCTACATTAAGTAATGACAGGAAAGTTTTAGATGTTCTTACCAGGAAAGTAAAGGAAACTGGTTCCAGATTATTTATTTATAACAGGGATTTTAGGATTATTAATAGTCAAAGTATAGATGTGGGAGGCTGGAAACTTTATATTAAAAGTACTGCAGCAGAATACAGGGACTTAAGTTTGCCGCTTCTTGGTACTTATCAGCCACTTAATCTATCACTTGCCATAGTGCTTGCAGAGCTTTATATGGATATAGTAAATAAAAAAGTAAAGGAAGAATTATTAAAAGATAGTTTACGGGGAGTTAAAGTTCTGGGAAGATTTGAAATAATCAGAAGTAATCCAACAGTACTTGCAGATGCTTCTCATAATCCTGAGGGTATAATAAATTTTATTAAAAATATTAACAAGTATTTTAAAAAGGCAAATAAAATAGTTATCTTTGCTGTGCTTGGAGATAAAGATTATAAAACAATGATTGCAGATATCAGCAAAGTAAGTGATGTATTAATTTTAACATCAAGTCAAACTGATAGAAGTCTGGATATAGATACCCTGGAGAGTGAAGTAAAAAAGATTTTAAGTATAAAAAAGACCGGCAGAAGTGTGCCAAAAGAGGTATACAAGATAGATAATATAAGGAATTCTTTAAATTTTGCTTTAAAAATCTCTAAAAGTAATGATATTATATGCATTACTGGTTCAATTACTAATTTAGAGGGCATAGTTTAATTGAAAAATAATTGTTAATATAGTGTAGTTATTAATATAATTTAGATAATTATATTTTTTAAAATTTTTTTAAGTATTTTATTATTTGGAGGATATATGGATTTATTTGAGTATTTAAATAATATAATGGACTTTTTTAAGCTTCCTATCTGGAGGAATCTTATATATGGATTTGTCTTTTTTTTGATAATAATTTGGTTGTCTTTTGTATATTGGGTATACAGAGATGCCAGACTTAGAAATACATCGGCAGTATTTTGGGTATTGGCAGTATTTGTTTTAAATTATTTAGGACTGGTTATTTATTTAATATTAAGACCTCCCGAATTTATAGATGATATTATAGAAAGAGATCTTGAAATAAAAAGAATGGAAGTAATCCTAAATTCTAAGCTTACACAATGTCCAGCCTGCGGGAATGAGATAAAAGAAGATTTTTTAATATGTCCGTATTGTAGAAAAAAGCTAAAAAATTCATGTAGTAAATGCGGGAAGCCTTTAAGTCTGGATTGGAAGGTCTGTCCTTATTGTAAAACAACAAGATAGGACTGTTTATAGCAATAAGATGTAAAAGGGATTAAAAAGAGATGGAAAAAAGCCTGGTTATTATAAAGCCTGATGGAGTAAGTAAGAAAGTGGTCGGTAAGATAATAACTTATTTTGAAAATCAGGATTTGAATATAGAAGAATTAAAAATGATGAAAATAAGCAGAGAGCTTGCTTGCAAACATTATCATGAACATAGAGATAAGGACTTTTTTAAGCAGCTACTGGAATATATAACTTCTGGTAATGCAGCAGTGATGGTAATAAGTGGTTATAATGCTATTAAAAAAATCAGAGATATTATGGGGCCAACTGATCCTAAAAAGGCAAAGACAGGCACAATTAGAGGTGATTATGGAACTGATACTACTGTAAATGTTGTGCACGGTTCGGATTCAAAAGAGAGTGCTGCGAGGGAAATAAAGTTATTTTTTTGTGAAGAATAATTAAAATAATAAATAATATTAGTGTAGGTGAATTGATGGCTAAGAGGAGAGGGGTAATAGTTTTTTTTATAGTACTTGCTGGTGGAATTTTAGGTGCTGTATTGGGCCATATTTTAAGAGATACTATTCCTATTCTTGATAAGGGCCTAAAAGTGGGTACTGATTCTTTAAGTCTTAATTTATATTTAATTGATGTAAGCTTTAGTATTCACATAAATATTACACTAGGTGCTATAATAGGGTTATTATTAGCTTTTTTATTGGCAGATATTGGAAGAAGAAGAAGGTCGTAAAAAAATTATTTTGGCTTCCAGTTCTCCAAGGAGGAGAAGAATTCTGGAGCTTCTAAAACTGGATTTTGATATAATGGAGCCTATGGTTTGCCTGGAGAGGAGTTTATCAAATCCCTATAGGACTGTGGTATTAAATAGTTCCAGTAAAGCCAGGAATGTTTATGATCGTATTGCATCTGGTAAAGAGGGAAAAAGATTAGAAAAAAGTTATAAAAATAAGTTTTTAGTATCCGGTTTTGATACTATTGTTTATTTAAAAAATAAATATTTTGGAAAGCCATCCAGTAAAAAACAGGCAGAAGAATATTTAAATTTTTTTTCAGGAAAGTCTCATCTAGTTATAAGCGGAGTTTGTGTTTTAAGTAGTTTAACTGGAAAGTACCTGTATGATACCGAGACAACCAGGGTGAAGTTTAGGAAATTAAGTTCTGTTGAAATTAAAGAATATATTGAGAAAGAGAATGTATTTGATAAGGCAGGAGCATATAATATATATGGATTGGGCAGCACTCTGGTAGAGAGAATCGATGGTTGTTTTTATAATGTAGCTGGGCTGCCAATTTTTAAATTTGTTAATTTACTTAAAAAATTTAATTATAAAATTCTAGGTTAAATTAAGGAGTTGGTAGATGTTTGAGTTCTTTTTAAATTTAATAGGCAGGGACATGGGCATAGATTTAGGAACTGCAAATACTCTTGTTACTGTTAAGGGGAGAGGGATAATCCTTGACGAACCTTCAATAGTGGCCATAGATAAGGAAAAAAAGAGAATTTTAGCAGTTGGAAAAGAAGCAAAAAGAATGGTTGGTAGAACACCAGGGAATATAGTGGCTATAAGACCCCTTAAAGATGGGGTAATTGCAGATTTCGATACAACTGAAAAAATGCTCAGATACTTTATTCAAAAAGTTCATAAAAATATAGCTTTTGCCAGACCAAGAATTGTAATGTGCGTTCCGTCTGGTATAACTGCTGTTGAAAAAAAAGCAGTTGTAGAGGCTACTGAACAGGCTGGAGCAAGGGCAGCATATATAATTGAAGAGCCTCTTGCTGCTGCGATTGGTGCAGATCTTCCTATTGATGAACCTACAGGGAGTATGATTGTAGATATTGGAGGCGGTACATCAGAGGTAGCAGTTTTATCTTTGGGCGGAATAGTTGTAAGTCGTTCACTTAGGATTGGTGGAGATGAGATGGATGAAGCAATAATATATTATTTGAAAAAGGAAAATAATCTACTGCTTGGAGAAAGGACTGCTGAGAAAATAAAAATGGAGATTGGTTCAGCATTCCCTCTGGAAAATGAGGAAAAGATGGAAGTAAATGGAAGAGATCTGGTAACAGGGCTCCCGAAGACAATTATTCTAACCAGCCAGCAGATCAGGTCTGCACTGGAAAAAACATTAGTTGATATAATTAATTCTATTATAGAAGTACTGGATAATACACCACCTGAACTTTCTTCAGATATAATGAAAAGAGGCATAGTTTTAACCGGAGGAGGAGCGCTTTTAAAAGGACTTGTTGAGAGAATAAGTAGAGAAACACACTGCCCAGTTTACATGGCAGAAAATCCTCTTGCATGTGTAGCAATAGGTGCTGGAAAATGTGTTGAGGACTTTGCAACATTAAAAAAATATCTCCGGTATTCTAAACAATAATTAGTTTGTATTTTTTAAAAAATAGAAGCTAGTAAAAAAATCAGTGAGTAAGCTATTTATTAATGACACCTACAAAAAGAAATCTAAGGAATCTTATTATTTTAATTGTAATAATTATTTTATGTTTGATAGTTATTACAGTAAGCTTTAAGGATTCTAATTTAATAACAAAAGTTAAAATATCAACTCTTGATTTTTTCAAACCAATTCAGGAAAAAACCTTTGCATTCTTTAAGCCTGTCACAAATTTAACAAATTCTATAAGAGATTTTTTTAATGCAGGGGAAAAGCTGGCTGTATTAAGAGAAGAAAATGCTGCACTGCGAAAGGATTATAGTGAAAATATAAATTTAAAGATTGAGAATAATGCATTAAGGGAGCTTTTAGGTGTTGAAATAAGAAAAGATTTTGATACAGAACAAGCTAAGGTAATAGGTTTTTATAAAAGTAAATGGCAATCTGAAGCTATTTTAAATATAGGCAGGAGCAGTGGTGTTCTGGAGGGAATGGCAGTAATAAATGAAGATGGGCTTGTAGGCACAGTAATATTTAGTGCGAATAATTCATGCAAGGTAAGGCTTATCAATGATTCTCAAAGCAGTATTGGCGCTAGAATTCTTTCTTCCAGGAAATTAGGCATAATTGAAGGTAGTTCTGAAGGGAAAATTTACTTAAATTATATTTCTGTAGAAGAAATAGTGCAAAAAGGAGATGTAGTAATTACTTCTGAGTTCGGGGAATATATACCTTCTGAGATACTTATTGGAAGAGTTAAAAGGGTTACAGAAATTCATGGTGATCCTTATAAAGAAATAGAGATAGATCCGTATGCTGATTTTTGGGCTATTGAGTATGTTTTGGTGATAAAAAAATAAGATTGGCAGCATTCTATGAAAATTTTTCTAAGAGTTTTACATTTTTTATTACTTGTATTGTTTTTGATATTGCAGTTGGTTTTTGTTGAGCATTTAAAATTATATCATATAAATTTTGATTTAATTTTAGTGGCAGTTATTGGCATTACCCTAATGGACGGGGTATTGTATGGCATGATATATGGTTTTATAGGAGGACTGCTGCTGGATTTAATGGTTGGAAATATAGTAGGTCTTAGTGCGTTAATTTATGTTATTTGTGTGTTTATTGTAAGTAGGATTATAGTTATAGGATTAAAGCGAAAAATCTTGACTTACATTTTTTTAGTTTTTCTAACTACTGAATTAAGCCTTATTATCTCAGTTTTATTTTATTATTTATTTAATTACAGTGTTAATATGAAAGAATTTGGACTGGAAATACTGATAAATCCTGCCTGTAATATTATATTAGTTTTTATTATTTTCCCACTACTGCAGGCAGGCAGATTAAGAAAGGATGAATTTGGATTCTTATATAAAGAGAAGACTTAAAATTATAATTTATCTCTTTTTAGCACTGATAGTAGCTTTAGTATTGAGACTGTACTTTTTACAGGTAATAACAGGTCAGCTGTATGCTGAACAGGCACAGGAAAATATGTTAAGGTCAAAAACCATTCCCGCACCTAGAGGAAATATTTATGATAGGAATGGAAAACTTTTAGTTAAGAGTGTGCCTGTAGTATCTGTGGCAGTTGAACCACATATTGTTTTAGAAAATGAGGATGTAATAAAAATATTAAGCGAAAAACTGCATATGTCATATGATAGCATTGTTAAAAAGTTAGAAGATAGTAATTTACCGTATCTTGATAGATTAATTTTAAAGCAGGATATTGGTTACGAGGCAATGGTTTACTTGAAAGAAAATGCAAGTTTTTTACCTGGTGTTGAAGTGATAGATGTATTTTTAAGAGAATATAATTATGATTTTTTAGCTTCTCATATACTGGGGTATACAGGTGAAATAGATGAAGAAAAGTTGAAAACTGATAAGTATAAAAATGATTACGAAGGCGGTGATCAAATAGGATTGACAGGAATTGAACTTTTTTATGAAGAAGTCTTAAGGGGCCGAAAAGGAAAAATTATATATGAAGTTGATCCTTTAGGAAAACCTGTTGCTATTATAGAAGAAGAACCTTATATAGCAGGCAATAGCCTTTATTTAACTATAGATATTGATTTACAAAAAGAAGTTGAAGAGATTTTAAGCCAGTCTATTGCGGAGATAAGAGAGCGAAAGGTTCCAAGATCTGATGAGTATTATAAAGTACCAGGGGGAGCGGTAGTTGTCCTGGATGTCGAAAATTGTGAAGTACTGGCAATGGCAAGCTATCCTACTTTTAATCCTGAAATTTTTACAGGCGGGGTTTCAGTGGATGATTGGGAGTATTTAAATGATCCAGAAAATGAGTATCCTTTAAATAATAGAGCTATGATGGCTTACCATCCAGGTTCAGCTATTAAAATTGTTACAGCTTATGCAGGGCTTTCTGAGGATATAATTGATGAAAATACTACCTTTGTATGTCGCGGTATTTGGTATGGATTAGGTGAGGATTTTCCAAAATGGTGCTGGAATAAGGGAGGGCATGGTAGTGAGAATATATTAAGGGGCATTAGAGATTCGTGTGATATATTTTTCTACGAGATAGGTTACAGGCTTTTTTTAAAAAATAATAATATCGAAGAACTGCTGCAGAAATGTTTATTATTATTTGGGTTTGGATCAGAAACAGGTATTGACCTCCCATATGAGGACTGCGGACTGGTTCCTGGCAGGCAATGGAAGGAAGAATATTTTAAGGATAAGGTCGAATATTCCATATGGTTTCCAGGAGATACTGTTAATATGGCAATAGGGCAGGGCTACTTGCTGGCAACGCCTCTACAGATGGCTCAAGCTTATGCAATAATAGCCAATGGAGGAATAGAGTATACTCCACACCTGGCAAGAGAAATAAGGGATTGTAATGGGGATATATTTATAGATCTAGGTGGAAGTGAATGTGAGGACTTAGATATGGATAATAGTTATATAAATCTAATAGAGACAGGTTTAGGGCTGGTTGTGAAAGAAGGCACAGCTGCAAGTAGATTTAGAGACTTTCCATTAAATGAAATTCCAATAGCAGGGAAAACTGGAACTTCAGAAGTAGTAGGAAAACAGGATTATGCCTGGTTTGCCAGCTATGCTCCCATAGGAGATCCACAGTATGTTGTTGTTGTAATGCTGGAAGAAGCTGGAGGGGGATCAAGCTCAGCAGCACCTGTAGCTGAGAAAATATATAAGTATTTGTTCAATTTAAATTATTAGAGTATAGGGTAACTTAAATGAGGGATCTGTATTTAGAGAATAGCGGAATAAATAATCCTGATAAAGAAAAGAGAAAGATAAAATTTGATTTTATATTATTTTTTGCTGTTATTTTGATTTCTACTGTTGGTGTTCTTGTAATATATAGTGCTACTCGATACAGTATGCCAGGCGGAGTGGGTGATTCAATGTATTATTTGAAGAAGCAAGCTTCATGGCTCGGGGCAGCAATTACAGCATCTATTTTAATACAATTTATTAATTATAGAGTGCTAAAGAAATGTTGGTGGATATTTTTAATTATAATTGTTACAAGTCTGGTTTTAGTTCTTGTAATAGGGTATGAAGTATATGGATCAAAAAGTTGGATTGATTTGAAGTTCTTCTCAATCCAACCATCAGAATTCTCAAAAGTATTTATGGTAATAGTAGTATCTGCAATCCTTTCGAAATGGAGTAGAGAGAAGAAAAATAGAGTAGGTTTTAAGAAAGTGTCTCTTTCCCTTATTGCTGCATTTATTTGTATAGCATTGGTTTTACTTGAGCCTGATTTTGGTACAGCTTTAATTTTCTTTATAGTCTATATTGGTATATTATTCTTATCAGGAGCAAATTTATTATATCTTTTTAGCATACTGGGGATTGCTGTTGGTGGTTTTTTTCTTGCTCTTAAGATGGAATTAATCAAGCAGTACCAGTTAGACAGGATACTTATTTTTCTAAAGCCCGAAGTCCAGAAGGAAGGAATAGGATATAATTTATTTCAATCAAAGCTGGCAATTGGATCAGGCGGGCTCTGGGGAAAGGGGCTTTTTTTAGGAAAGCAGACAAATCTAAGTTATGTTCCCGAACATCACACTGACTTTATTTTCTCAGTTGTAGGTGAAGAACTCGGATTTTTTGGTGCACTTTTTATAATAGTTATTATGACTGTAGTTGTCTGGCGATGTTTTTATATATCAGCTAATGCAGATAATAGTTTCGGCTCGCTGCTTGCTGGTGGAATTGGATTTATAATACTTACACAGCTTGTAATAAATATTGGAATGACAATTGGCATAATGCCTATTATAGGGATTCCACTCCCATTTTTAAGCTATGGAGGTTCTAATCTCTTAAGTGTATTCATAGGCATAGGTTTGGTTGAAAATGTATATTCAAGAAGAGAATTAAGAAGAAAATACGAAATAGCTTACCAGGAATTTGATTAGTTATGAGAAATGTAAAAACCCTTAAATTTAAAGAACTTGAAATCCTACTTGAAAATATCCAAAAACCTGGAAGGTATATTAATAAGGAGATTGGAACTAGTAGTAAAAATTTGAGCATAATAAAAGATCCTTCTGGTATTGTTTTTGCTGCACTTGTCTTTCCTGATATTTATGAAGTTGGGATGTCTAACATGGGTCTCCAGATATTGTATGACATAATAAATAGGAGTTCGTATTTTACTGCAGAAAGAATTTACAGCCCATGGCTGGATTTTGAGGAAAGACTAAGAGAACAAAAGGTAAAATTATTTTCTCTGGAAAATAGAATATTTCTGGATTGTTTTGATATTATTGGTTTTAGCGCCCAGCATGAAATGCTGTATACAAATATGCTAAATATATTAAATCTTGGGGAAATTGAGATAATTACAGAAAAAAGAGGTAAAAATTTCCCTTTGGTTTGTGCAGGGGGGCCAGCTGTAGTTAATCCTCAACCTCTCTCCAGGTTTATGGATTTTATGGTTATAGGTGAGGCTGAAGAGGTAATTGTACCGATACTTGAGAAAGTCAAGGCTTATAAGAATAACTGCAGGGATAAAAAGTGGTTTTTAAAAGAAATCAGAAAGATAGATGGTGTGTATATACCTGGTTTCTATAAGTTTTATTATTTTAAAGATGGAAGAATTAGAAATATCGAGCCTGACCATAAGGTTAAAAAGGCAGTTGTAAGTGATTTAGATAAATTTGATATAGTTACACGCCCGATAATTCCAAGTATTAAAATTATACATGACAGGTTCTCTGTTGAAATAATGAGGGGATGCAGAAGAGGCTGTAGATTTTGCCAGGCTGGAATTACCTATAGACCTGTCAGGCAAAGAAATGCTGTATCTCTTATTAAACAAAGTATAAAGGGAATAAGGAATACAGGTTATGATGAGATTTCATTTCTGTCCCTATCTTCAGCAGATTACAAGGATATTAATTATTTAGTAAACGGTGTTTTAAGTAATTTAAAAACAGAAAATCTATCAATTTCACTGCCTTCTTTAAGACTTGATAGTTTCAACATAGATATTGCTGAATTAATAGGTAGTGGAAGAAGGACTGGACTAACCTTTGCACCTGAAGCAGGCAGCCAGAGAATGAGAGATATTATTAATAAAGGTATCACTGAGAGAGAAATGATAGAATGTGCTGGTATTGCTTTTAAGAAAGGCTGGGAGAGAATTAAGTTATATTTTATGATAGGACTTCCTTTTGAAAAATATACAGATATTGAACAGATAATACTGCTTGTAAAAAAGATTATTTATACTGCTAAAGATATATTGCCGAGGCAAAAATTAAAAAGGTTTAAGGTAAATGTTAGTATTAATGCTTTCAACCCCAAACCTTTTACGGCTTTCCAGTGGGCAGCCCAGAATTCGGTAAAAACTTTAAAAGAGAAATTTGATTATATTATAAAAAATCTTCCCAGAAGGGATGTTAAGCTAAGTTGGTCCAGTCCTTATAAAAGCAAGGTAGAGTGTGCTCTCTCCAGGGGAAATATCATAACAGGAAAAGTTATAGAAAATGCATGGAAAGCTGGAGCAAAGTTTGATAATTGGACAGATTGTTTCAAATTTGATGCCTGGGAAGAAGGATTTAGGAAAACAGGCGCAGATATTGATTTTTATACTACAAGGGAGATTCCTGAAGATGAGATACTGCCATGGGATATTGTAGACATTGGTATAAAAAAACAATTTTTACTCAAGGAATATAAGAAGTCTATTAAGAGTTCAGAATTGCAGGATTAGCATTTATTATATGAAAATTCTTATGGAATCATATTATGAAAGAAGTTAAATTAAGATTTAAGTTTATAAAAAGAAGCGAGTATAAATACCTGTCTCATCTGGATATTACAAGAAGTATAATAAGAGCGGTCAGGAGAGCTGGAGTAAAAATTAAGTATAGCGAAGGTTTTAACCCTAAGCCAAAAATAAATTTCAGCAACCCTACTCCACTGGGGATAGAAAGTATGGCTGAATACGCAGATCTTATAATACTTCAGGAGCTGGATGCAATAAATTTTATAGATATGATGAATATGCAGCTTCCCAAAGGGTTAAAACTTGTCAAATCAAAGGTAATAGCATCTAAAACTGCTAGTCTTATGAGTGATATATCAGTTTGCCTCTATAGTTTTAGATTAAAGACAATTACTCCTGGGGAAGGTTTTAAGGATGACTTTAATGGGGGAATAAGGGAGAAAGTAAAATCTCATCCAGATATTTTAAACTCAATTCTTAAGCTGGAGTTTGAGAAAGATTACAATGTTAAGGATGTTGTTTTTCTTAAGCTTTTTGGGTATGCTAAGACTTTTAAAGAAAGGAATAATAGAATTTTTAAGTTCAATAATTTTTTTGAATTTTTCCAGGACTTAATAAAAGTTTATAATATAAGAGTAGATTATATATTAAAAGAGGAGATGTTCATTTTTAAACATAATAATTTAAAAACACCAATGGAAGTAGTTAGTTAAGGAGATGAGTTTATAAATTGAGCAAAGAGATGCTAGTAAGTTCTGATAAAAACGAAACTAGAGTTGCAATTTTAGAATCAAAGCAGGTTGTTCAGCTTTATTTTGATAGAAAAAAGAATAAATCTTTAGTGGGTAATATTTATCTTGGCGTGGTTGAAAATGTATTAAAAAGTTTAGATGCTGCATTTGTAAATATAGGTGAAGAAAAAAATGCATTTTTATACATTAATGAGATTGCATATGATGTGGATCTTGAAGAAAGAAGCAGCATTACAAAGAAAATCCAGCACATTTTAAAACCTGGCCAAATAATTCTTGCACAGGTGACTAAGGATCCCATGAAGGGTAAAGGTGCGAGGCTTACGAATTTTATATCCTTGCCAGGCAGGTATTTAGTATTGGCTCCATTTAATGATGGAGTTGGGGTTTCAAGGAAAATAAACTCGGTTGAACGTGAAAGATTAAAGGCTTCAACAGAAGAAATTAAGCCTAAAGACTATGGACTTATTGTAAGAACTGCTGCTAAAAGTAAAGGAATTGGAGAATTAAAAAAAGATTTGAAACACCTTCTTAAACTGTGGAGCTTTATAAAGAAAAAAACTTCCCGGGTAAAAAAACCAGGTCTAATTTATAAAGAACATCCGATAGTCATAAAATTACTACGAGATATATTTTCAGAAGAATTTGATGCAATTTATGTTGATAAAAAAAATATTAAAAAAGATATATTAAAGTATTTAAGAGGGATAGGGGTTAAATTTAATAATGTAATAATTCATCATGGGCAAGATGATTTATTTGAAACTTTTAATGTTAGTGAAGTTATAGAAAGTGCTCTTGAAAGAAAGGTCTGGTTGAAGTCAGGGGGGTTTATAGTTATTGATTATAGTGAGGCTTTAACTTCTATTGATGTAAATACTGGGAAATTTATCTCAGGCAGGAATTCAGCTCATACAATACTTAGAACTAATTTAGAAGCTGCTGAAGCTATAACTACTCAGTTAAAACTTAGAGATATTGGGGGAATAATTGTTGTAGATTTTATAGATATGGATAGCGATAATGATAGACAGAAAGTTTTTAGCAGGTTTGAGCAATACCTGAAAAAGGACAAAACAAAAACAGAAGTGCTGTCATTTTCAAAATTTGGGTTACTTGAAATGACTCGTAAAAATGTTTCTGATGGTATATTGGGTACTTTATGTAAAACATGTCCTTGCTGTGACGGTCTAGGTTTTGTTAAATCTAAGGAAACTGTAAGACTTGATATTGAAAGAAAAATTAGAAAGCTTGCAAGGGAAAGCAGCTCTAAGGGTTTTTTAATAAAATTAAATTCTGTGATTGCTCCTCTTGTGATTGGTAAGGGTGGAAAGAATTTAAAAAGTCTTGAGGCTGCAACTAAGAAATATATTGCAATAAAAAGTGATGAAAATCTTACGTTAGATGCATTTGTAGTTGCTGTAGAGGGGCCTGTTGCTGAAATTATACAATCGGCAAAACCCTTTAAAGTTGGTGATATATTGGAATTAGAAGTAGAGGAGCCATATTCACATAATAAAAGTAATGCACTTTCAAGAATAGATGGTTATGTAATACTAATAAAAGATGGCAGGAAATATTTAGGAAAAAGAGTAACTGTAAGAATAAATTCAATGTCTAGAACAAGTGCTACTGCTGAAATTTGCACTCCAGATGGATAAAGGCTAGAGAGATTTTAGGGTTTTTTCTCATTAGCGATAGTTTTCCCTTAAGTATATTTTTAAATTTGCAGTATAATTGACAGGGTAATATTATTTGTGCTAATATTGCAATCTGTAATTAGAATGTGGTAAACGGAGGTAAAAAATTTACGCATTAGTAACAAGCGGGGGAAAACAGTATAAAGTAGAAGAAAATAAAGATATTGTAGTTGAAAGAATAGAAGGCAAAGAAGGAGATAAAGTTAAGCTTACTGAAGTTAATTTAGTAAGTGATGGACAGAAGATTGATATCGGGGCTCCAAAGTTAAAGAAAGTCGTAGTGGAGGCTACAATTAAAAAGCAGATAAAAGGTGATAAAGTAATTGCTTTTAAATACAAATCCAAGAAAAGATATAGAAGAAAAGTCGGGCACAGGCAGTTGCTTACAATATTACATTTAGATAAAATAAATACGAAATAATAAGAGAATAAACAGGAGATACTCATGTCAAGTAAAAAAGGTGTTGGAAGTACAAGAAATGGAAGAGACAGTAATCCTAAATATTTAGGCGTAAAAATGTCAGGCGGTCAATATATAACTGCTGGCAATATTATAATAAGACAAAGAGGAACAAAATACAGACCAGGTATTAATGTTGGCATTGGTCGAGACCATACCCTTTTTGCCAAAGCTGAAGGCAGGGTTGAATTTATAAAGAACAGTAAAAAAGGCAAGGTAGTAAACATAGTTCCTGCATAAATTACATCTAGCAAGCCTTTGGCAGTATCAGTATTATTGCAAAGAAGCAGGTATAATTTCTAAATAGGCAGCATTAAGCGTTCTACTTCTAAAGATCCTGGCAATAATTTATTTTATTAAAAAGCAAAATATGAACGTTTGCAGCCTCACTGCC
>JACKQG010003179.1_pt1 | contig 20484 bp, 21 predicted proteins | sample 8237621 | NCBI WGS metagenome assembly JACKQG01 (sample SAMN15677084, study PRJNA649215) | marine metagenome | biome: marine; feature: Black Sea; material: saline water; isolation source: suspended particulate matter (SPM) from the Black Sea western gyre | collected 2013-06-09/2013-06-10 | depth... | reverse complement strand
CTCATTCCATCTCTATCTGACTCATCACGTAAGTGACTTATTTCATTAATTTTTTTATCTCTAACTAATTGTGCAATATTTTCAATTAACTTTGCTTTGTTAACCTGATAAGGGAGTTCTGTAAATACAATAGATGTCCGATCGTTATCTTTTTTCTCTATTATATGTTTCGCTCGTATTTTAAAAGACCCTCTGCCATTTAATAAGGCATTTCTTATGCCGCCATCATCTTTTATTTCTCCTGCAGTTGGGAAATCAGGACCTTGTAAATTACTTTTCGTAATTAATTCATCAATATTATCTTTATTTGATAAATCTGGATTATCAATAATAGCTATAATTGCATCTATAACCTCTACAAGATTATGTGGAGGAATATTTGTTGCCATTCCAACAGCAATACCGGTTGAACCATTAACTAATAAATTAGGTATTCTTGTTGGAAGCACAGTGGGTTCTTTTTCTGAACCATCGTAGTTTGGAGAAAATTCAACAGTTTCTTTTTCAATATCAAGCAATAACTCCTCTGAGAGCTTAGACATTCTGACTTCTGTATATCTCATTGCTGCTGGAGAATCACCATCCACAGACCCAAAGTTACCTTGACCATCTACAAGAGGATGTCTCATTGAGAATGGCTGTGCTAGACGAACTATTGTGTCATAAACGGCTGAATCGCCATGTGGATGATATTTACCGATAACATCTCCAACAATTCTTGCAGATTTTTTGTATGATTTATTCCAGCCATTATTTAATTCGTGCATAGAAAATAAAACTCTTCGATGTACTGGTTTTAATCCATCTCTAACATCTGGAAGAGCTCTCCCCACGATTACACTCATGGCATAATCTAAGTAAGATTGTCTCATCTCTTGCTCTAGTCTTATTTCCTGATTTTGAGGCATGTATTGTTAATATTCTCTAATAGATGTTAAATTACTATTTTATCATAAACCCGCCTTATACACGATATAATTTATAAATATCCATAATTAGCTTAAAAATTGATTCTAAGGGCATTCGAAGATAGATAAGCTTATTTCATATAAATTTATGATAAATATAGACAGGCACATTATAATCAGATATTAATTACTATTAATCTACATAGAGTAAATGAAAATTTACTGTATGATAAAATTGAAGAAATGGAAAATACATTAAAAGAATGACTAAAAAAATGAATCTTGACGAAAAAGAAATACATAATTTTGACAATTATGCTCATGAATGGTGGAATAAAAGAGGGCCTTACAAATTACTTCACAAACTTAATCCGCTTAGATTAAAATATATTGAAGACAGGGTAGATATAGATGGTTTGAATATTCTTGATATAGGTTGTGGGGGCGGTATATTATCTGAAGCATTATCAAAAAAAGGAGCAAAAGTTACATCCATAGATGCATCAGATAAGACGATTAAAATTGCAAAAAAGCATGCGATAGAAAATAATCTTAAAATTGATTACAAATGCTGCACTCTTGAAGAATATATAAAAAATTCTAAAAAAACTTTTGACTGCATTGTTTGTTATGAATTAATTGAACATGTTCCAGATCCAAAGAAACTAATAGAAGATATTAATAAAGTTTCAAAACAAAATGCAAAATTATTTTTATCTACAATCAATAGAAATCTACACTCATTTATTTTTGCAAAAATACTTGCAGAGTATTTTTTAAAGATTGTTCCAAAAGGTACCCATGAATATCAAAAATTTATAAAACCGTCTGAAGTGTCAAATGTTTTAGAATTATATAATTATAAAGTCCAAGAAGTCACGGGAATAGTTCTAAATCCTATAACATTTGATTTTCAATTATCATCGTTTTCAAAAATTAATTATTTTTTATATGCTACAAAACTTAGAAAATAACAAAATTTCTATATTATTTGATCTAGATGGCACATTCGCCGATACATCTCTTGATCTCTGTTATGCTCTCAACACACTACTCAAAAAAAATAATAAACCATTGGTTGATGAATCAGCAATAAAATACCATATTTCAAGAGGTGCAGAAGGTTTAATTAATTATGGATTTGGCAATGATTTATCTGGCAAAGAAAAAATAGAATTAAAAAAAGAATTCTTAGATTTATATGATGAAAAAACTACACAAAATGTAGCTCTCATTAAAGGAATGGCTGATCTTATTGATCAAATTGAGTCAAATAAAATTTTATGGGGGATTGTTACAAATAAACATGCAAAATTTGCTATCAAAATTTTGGAAGAACTAAATTATCATGATCGGTCTAGTTGTCTGGTTACTGGAGATATGGTTGATAATACAAAACCAGCACCTGATTCACTTATACTTGCATGCTTTAAACTTAATAAAGATCCTGAAAATTCAATTTATGTGGGCGATGACAGAAGAGATATTATTGCTGGTCAGAGAGCTAATATGAAAACTGCCATAGCAGATTTTGGTTTCATTAATCCTAATGATAATATTAATGCTTGGAATGCTGATATTATCCTGTCCAAACCAAGTGAACTTCTAAAATATATTATTTAGTTATCTAATATTAGTACGCGCGTTTCTTTTTTTACTTTTTTAAATAACTCTATGACATTATCATTCCGCATTCTAACACATCCGTGCGAAGCCTCTTTTCCAATAAGTTCCTCATGTGCGGTGCCATGTATATAAATGTATCTTGAATATGTGTCTACATTTCCGCCCTTATTCACCCCTTCTTCCATTCCTTCAAGCCACATTATTCGAGATGTAATTACATCTTCACAACCCTTTAGATGTTTTTTTCGGTATTTTTCATTTATTGGTTTTTCTAGCTCAGACAATGTCAGGTTATCTCCTAATGGAACTCTGCCTTTAAATATTGTGTATATCGGACATGACTCACCAATTTTTTTTGAAATTTTATGTATACCTATTGGAGTTTGGAATGATTCGTTTTTATTGCCAAGTCCATATTTAGATGTAGAAACCATATATTCTTGCAAAACCAGATTATTTTTAATTAATAATAATTTTTGCTGAGATGGAATGATTAAAATATATGAGTCTATTTGCTCATTTGGAAGTTTTTCTAGAAATATTTGATGTGATTTTTCAATAGCTTTTTGAATATAATCCATTATTAGTAAACCATAACATCATCATTTATATCAACAGGATCTATATTTTTTGCGGCATTATTTCGAACTTCGTCAAGCTCGTTAAGATATTTTTTAGTTACATCTCCAGTTACATATGATCCATTAAAACATGATGAGTCAAAATCTTTTATAGTAGATTGACCATTTTGAACGGCTAATATAAGGTCAGACAAATTTTGGTAAAACAACTTATCTGCACCTATTAGTTTACTAATTTCTTTTTCACTTCTCTCATGAGCAGCAAACTCATCGCTCGCTGGCATATCAATTCCATAAACATTTGGGTATTTTACAGGAGGTGCAGCTGATGCCATATAGACTTTATTAGCTCCTGCTTCTCTAGCCATTTCTATAATTTGCTTTGAAGTGGTACCCCTGACTATCGAATCATCAACCAATAAAACATTTTTATTTTTGAATTCTGACGATATAGCATTTAATTTTCTTTTTACGGACTGAATTCTTTGTTTTTGCTCAGGCATTATAAATGTTCTGCCAATATATCTATTTTTAATAAACCCCTCTCTAAATGGCACTCCTAATGATTGTGATAATTCTAAAGCAGAAATTCTACTTGTATCTGGGATAGGCATAACTACATCAATATCATGATTGGCCCATTCAGTTGAAATTTTTTTACCAAGACTCTGACCCATTTTCATTCTTGCCGAATAAACAGATATCCCATCAAGAATAGTATCTGGTCTAGCAAAGTAGACAAACTCAAATATACATGGCGAGTACCCAGTATCTTCACAACATAACTGAGTGTGAAGTGTTCCATTAATATCAATAAATAATGCTTCGCCCGGTTTTACATCACGTACTAGTGTAAAACCAGCAGAATCTAATGCAACAGATTCAGATGCTATCATTGTTTCAGTTTTCCCATCAACTTCTCTTGTTCCAAAACAAAGAGGCCTTATTCCCATAGGGTCCCTAAACGCCACTATTCCTCTATCTGCAATCAGAGCTACGACTGCATATGCACCTTTTACTCTTCTATGTACACCTGCAACCGCATAAAATACATCATCTGGTATAAAACTATCTTTACTATGATGAAGTTGTAATTCGTGGGCAAATATATTTAAAAGTATTTCTGAGTCAGACTTAGTATTGATATGGCGTAAATCTTCAGAAAATAAATTATTTTTTAATTCGCTAGAATTAATTAAGTTTCCGTTATGAGCTAACCCTATTCCATACGGTGAATTTACATAGAATGGTTGAGCTTCTGCCGAATTATCTGCATGTCCAGCAGTTGGATATCTAACATGTCCAATACCCAGGTTACCTTTCAATCTATTAATATGCTTATGATTAAAGCCATCTCTGACTAACCCAAGTGATTTCCTTAAGGTTATCTTCCCTTCATGGTTAGTAAGAATTCCAGAAGCATCTTGACCACGGTGCTGTAACACTGTGAGTGACTCATAAATATCATGAACCACATTCGTATTTCCATAAACAGCAACTATACCGCACATATGCTATATATTATATTTTTAAACGGAAACTATCAAAGAGTGAATGATTAGATTTCAAATATTTTTGAATAAAATCGTCAAAATAAGGTATAAATTCAGACTGTTCCCAGTATAAGGTGGAGCTTAACTCAGTAAAATCTATAAAATATATAACTATTAATATCAGTATAAGTCCCTTAAAAAATCCAGCAATTAATCCTAATATTTTATTAGAGGCAGAAAATCCAATCATATTGATAAATTTTGAAGCAAAAAAACCAATAAATGATGATAAAAGAAATGTAATTAGGAAAATACTAATAAAAGCGATGATATTTGAAATTTCAACAGAATTAATGAAAGTCATAATATAGTCAGCAGGTATATAGAAATAATTTGCTGCAAAGTATATAGCAGAGGACCAACAAATTAATGCAATTAACTCTGCAATAAAGCCTTTAAATAATCCTACTATAGACCAAAATAGAATAAATATTAAAATTGTTATATCAGCTATTGGCATTAATAACTAAATCTCTTAATTGATCCTGTCTTTTTTAAAACTTTTTCTATCTTTGTGGAGATATTTAAAGCCATTTCTTTATCAACGAATGGGCCAACAGCAATGGTTTTATCTGCTTTTTTATCTATATTCACATTAATTACAGATGTGATGCCAATACTCTTAAGTTTTATTATAAAATTTTCTATATCCTCAATACTGTTAATTTTTGGATAAGTAACAACCCAAGATTCAATAATTGACCTTTCAGTACCTGGCTGTTTAGATAAATTAATTTTTTTATCTTCAATCAACTTATCAAAATCAACATCGGATATATTAGAACTCTTGTCAGGGATGCTTAGAGAATAGGTAATTTTCTGAAATTTTTCTAAATAATTAATAAACGAATTCCCAAAAAGATAAATAGGTATGATAACTAAAGTGAAAAAAAATATTAGTTTTTTATTCATCTAGTAATTGACCAATTTTCTCTTGTTATATTTAAAATATAAAAGGAATTCTGAAACTGTATAAAATGAACCATATATAATTAACCGATCATCTTTTTTGAGTGTTTTTATAGCTTCATAAAATGCTGAATCCATATTTGGGTATGTTGATACATATTTTTTATTAACAACAGTAGACATTCTAGTTTTAATTTCTTCTGAATTCATTCCTCTTTCACTATCTATTGTGCCACAAAACCATTTATCAATAATACCAGCCATTGGCTTAATCAGGCTATATACATCTTTATCTATTAAAACACCAAGAACCGCTATAGTTCGTTTTTTTGGGAATTTTAAAAGATTCAATTTAAGTTTTTTAGCGGAGTCTGCATTATGCGCCACATCAATGATTACCTCAGGATTATTAGAAAGTTTTTGATATCTTCCCAAAAGCACTATGTTTAAAAAGCCCTTCGCTAGCTTCTCCTTATCTTCTAATATTTGAGGATCAATTATTTTAAGAGCTTTTAGTGCAGCACCTGCATGATTATATTGAAAATCTCCTACCAGAGGCAACAGTGGCAAATCATTGATTTCCATTGACTTGTCTTTCCATTTCCATGAATCCTTAAAAATTTTAATAAAAAAATCGTTGCTATTAAATAAAAAATTTGAAGAAAGGTTCTTTGCATGACTAAGTAATACAGATGGTGGATTTTTATCTGCAAAGATACATGATGTAAAAGGTCTCATAACGCCTGCTTTTTCAAGTGCAATGCTATCTAAAGTTGATCCTAAGAACTCAGTATGATCAATACCTATCGAAGTAATTATAGATAAATCAGAATCAATGATATTTGTAGCATCTAATCTCCCTCCTAATCCAACTTCAAGAATAGCGTAATCTAAGTTAGCTTTTTCAAATAAATAGAAAGCTGTTAGAGTAGCAAATTCAAAATATGTTAGAGTGGTTGATCCTCTAATTTCATTGATCACATTAAAAGCTTCTAACAGTTTTTTAGTTTCAACTTCTGTTTTATTAATTTTAATCCTTTCGTTATAATCCAATATATGTGGTGATGTAAAAGTACCTACAGAAAAATTATTTTCATGCAATATACTTTCAAGAATAGCGACAGTAGATCCTTTTCCATTAGTTCCTGCAACAATAATAACTTTTTTTGCTATCTTTTGAATATTAAGCTTCTTGTATACGGACTTTATTCTTTCTAACTTAAAGTCAATATTTTTAGGATGGAGAGTTTGCTGCCAATCTAGCCAATCTTTAAGATTATGGAACTGATCTTTCATTGTTGTTATTTGATAAAGCAGTTATTAATTCAAATATTTTATTTTTATGTTCATTACGGTTAAGAATGAAATCAAGTGAGCCATGCTCTTGCAAGAATTCACTCCGTTGAAAACCCTCGGGCAATTTTTCACCAACAGTTTGTTCTATAACGCGAGGACCAGCAAACCCAATTAAAGCGTTAGGTTCAGCTATATTAATGTCTCCAAGCATAGCAAGACTTGCTGAAACACCACCCATTGTTGGATCTGTTAAGACAGAAATATAGGGCAGCTTTTCAGCTGCTAAATCATTTAATGCTGCACTAGTTTTAGCCATTTGAAATAAAGAGAACAAAGATTCTTGCATCCTGGCTCCACCACTAGCAGAAAAACAAATTAATGGTTTTTTTTCTTGTATACATGTTTTGATTGCTAATGAAAATTTTTCACCAACTACGGATCCCATTGAACCTCCAAAAAAAGTATATTCAAAAATACATATAATTACAGGAGCCTTGTTTACAGAACCTTTAAAAACAAGCAAAGCATCCTTCTCTCCAGTTTTTTTTTGTGTAGATATTAATTTATCTTTATATTTTTCTTTATCTTTAAACTTCAAAATGTCTTTTGGAGCAATATTATCAAAAATCTCTTCTTTATTTGCAGCATCAAGAAATATTTCTGCCCTTTTTCTGGCAGATATCCTTCCATGATGATTACACTTAGGGCAAACATTAAGATTTTTTTCATATTCGGCATGATATATAACAGTTTCACAGTTTGTACACTTGTGCCATAAACCCTCAGGAACAGAAGATTTGTTTTTATTACCAGCCCTTATTCTTGATGGAAGTATTTTATCTAACCAACTCATTTATCTACCAATGCCCTTTTAATATTAACCAAAAATGACTTAATCTTTTTATACATTATATCTTTTTGATGATAGTTTTTCTCAATTAATTCTACTATAGAACTGCCAATAATTATACCGTCTGAAAATTTTCCTATATTTTTTGCAGTTATTTGATTTTTTATTCCAAATCCAACGACAACAGGTATTTTATTCTTTGAAATTTTTCTAATTTTTGCAACATTATTTTTTATTGGTAAAAAATTTTTTATTGAAGATCCAGTTATACCTTTCAATGAAACATAATAAAGATATCCGCTTGACGAATTTATTATATTTTTTAATCTATTCGATTCTGTAGTTGGTGAAGCAAGAAATATTTGCGATATATCATTTTTAGAAAGTGTTAAATTAATTTCTGCTGATTCTTCTGGAGGCAGATCTACAATAAGTACGCCATCAACGCCAGATTTTTTCGCTGATGCTGAGAAATTTTTATATCCCATTTTCTCAATTGGATTCATGTACCCCATCAGAACAATTGGCGTAAAAGTATTTGTTTTTCTAAATTCTTTTACTAATGAAAAAATATTATTTAAAGAAATATTTTTTTTTAACGCTCTCTCAACACCTTTTTGAATTATTGGGCCATCAGCAATTGGATCTGTAAATGGAATTCCTAATTCAATTACATCAACTCCTGAGCCAACCATAGTTTTCATAATTTTTTGTGTAGCTCTTATATCTGGGTCTCCACAAACTAAATATGTTATAAGCGCAGTCTTATCCTCTGAAAGATTTTTTTTAAAAAAGCTAGATAATCTATTCACACCTTCATCCGTTTCAAAGATACAATAGTATCAATATCTTTGTCACCTCTTCCTGACAAATTAATCAAAATATTCTTTTTTGTTTTAGTTTTAGCTATTTTAAATGCATAAGATAGAGCATGCGCTGTTTCAAGTGCAGGAATAATCCCTTCTTTCTCTGTCAAATAATAAAATGCTTTTAATGCTTCTTTATCAGTAACAGTTACATATTTAACTCTTTTGATATCCTTGAGCCAAGAATGTTCTGGTCCAACTCCAGGATAGTCTAAGCCTGCAGATACTGAATGAGTAGATTGTATTTGACCATTTACATCTTCCATTACATATGTTCTATTCCCATGCAAGATGCCAGGGCGCCCTTTATTTAATGGTGCAGCATGTTTCCCTGTTTTTAATCCTAATCCGCCAGCTTCAACTCCTATAATTTCAACATCATCATTTAAGAATGGATGAAACAAACCAATTGCGTTTGAGCCACCACCAACACATGCAATAAGTATATCGGGATTCCTATTAATTAGACTCTTCATTTGCTTTTTTGACTCATGACCAATTACTGATTGGAAATCTCTCACTATCATTGGATATGGATGAGGTCCTGCAACAGAACCTATTATATAATGAGTATCATCAACATTTGTTACCCAGTCCCTCAATGCTTCATTAAGTGCATCTTTAAGTGTTTTAGACCCAGAATCAACGGCAATTACTTCAGCCCCTAATAATTTCATTTTATATACATTGATTTTTTGTCTTTGTATATCTTCACTTCCCATATAAACGACACATTTAAGATTAAGTCTTGCGCATGCTGTCGCTGTAGCAACCCCATGTTGACCAGCACCTGTTTCGGCAATAATTCTTTTTTTACCCATTTTTTTAGCTAGCATTGCCTGCCCTAGCGCATTATTTATTTTATGTGCACCTGTATGATTGAGGTCTTCGCGTTTAAGAAATATATTACAACTTCCTAGTTCTTTACTAATTCTTGAAGCATGATATATAGGAGTGGGTCTTCCAACATAATCATGTAATTCTTTTTTAAATTCTTTTTGAAATTCTAAAGATTTAGCAATCCTATTATATGCCTTCAAAAGCTCCGTAAGAGGAAAAATTAAAGTTTCAGATACATATCTTCCGCCAAATTTTTCAAAATGCCCATTTTTATCTGGAAGTATTTTATAATCAGTTATTTTCATATTAATCTTTGTCTGACATTCTTACATTTTCTATAAATTTTTTCATCAACAGATAATCCTTTTTACCTACTTTAGATTCTATTCCACTATTAACATCAACCCCATATGGTTTATATTGATCTATAAGACTCATTACATTATCAGGGTTTAGTCCACCTGCTATCATTAAAGGTTTAGTGACTTTATATTTATTATTTTTGTATTTATCTATTAAACTCCAATCAAAAGTTTTTCCTGTCCCTCCTTTTATATCCCCAATATTCGTGTCTAGTAGAAAAGCATAAGCATCATGATATTTATTAATAATATTAAACTCATAATCTGGATCATTAATATGCAATGTTTTTGTATATTTATGATTAAAACTATTACAGTAATCATATGACTCATTCCCATGAAATTGTAGAAAATTTAAATTAAGATTATCTATCATATTCTCAACAAATTTTTTTGGCTGATCCATAAAAACACCGACAATATTTTTTTTACCATCACATAGTTGGCATAATTTTTCAGCTTGATTAATTGAAATGCAGCGTGGACTCTTTTCCGTAAATATCAGCCCAATATAGTCAATGTCACAATCCAAAGCATATTTAATATCGTTTGTATTCGTAAATCCACAAAATTTTATTGTAGTTTTTTCCATAAAATGAGTTTATCACATATAAGAATTTGTTATGGAAGGATTAATTAAATAATCCAGAAATTTTTTTATATTTTATATTATATTTTTTAGGATAATCAATTCTCATTAAATAAAGGCCAGAAGAAAGTACCATTTTCCCAGCTTTTGTTCTGTCTTTAGATAAAATCAAATCTTTAATATATTTTGGTTTATGTTTTTTTATACTTATATCTAATAGACAACCAACAATATTTCTTACCATATGATATAAAAAACTATTTGCTTTGATATCAATATAAATAAGATTCTTAACTTTTCTAATTATAATTTTGTTAATAACTTTAATTGAGCTTTTAGCTGAACAGCCAGAGGCCTGAAAACAACTAAAGTCGTGTTGACCTTCAAGATACTGTATAGAATTTCTCATCCTATCAACATCTATATAATCCTTATAGTGGAGTACATTATCATGCAGCAATGGAGAAGAGTGTTGTTGATTTAATATTATATAACGATATGTTCTGTTGAGAGCACTATACCTTGAATGAAATGTATCATCTACATGGAATATATTATTTACCAAAATATCCTCGGGTAGATAAGTATTAATGCCAGTAACCCATTTGTAGTCAGTTCTTCTTTTTATTGTATCAAAATGTATTATTTGAGAAAACGCATGCACACCTGTATCAGTTCTACCTGCACAAATTGTAGATATATTTTCATTCGCTACTTTAGAGATGGCTTGCTCAATATGATATTGAATAGTTTTCTTTTTATGGTGATTTTGTATTTGCCACCCATAATAATGGGTACCTTTGTATTCGATACTGAGAGCTAATCTCATTTCTTTATTTGCATATACAACAGTCTTGCTTCATGTTTTTCTTCTTCGTTGCCTGTCTCTACTGCTCTAACTAAAATTTCCATTGCTTTAGCAGTCTCATTACTTTCAACTAAAGCTCTAGCTAAATCAACTTGTGAAATATTTTCATCATTTATTATTTCATCTGTAGTAGTTTCTGACTCAACTTTCTTTTTTGCTTTTTTTGCTGGTGCAACTTTCTTTTTTGCTTTTTTTGCTGGTGCAACTTTCTTTTTTACTTTTTTTGAAGTTTTACTAACGGTAGTTTTATCAATGTTGATTTCATTTCTACGTATAGATTTTGATCTAGAAGTTACATTGCTTACTGATTTGATATCTTCCAGGAGATTCTTAATTAGCGCTGCTTTCTCAAGTAATTCTTCTATTTTTTGATTTTCGAGACTATTGCCAGGCGATGGTCGAACAGAAGTTTGAAAAAGACTTCTTATTTTTTTATTTAATTGATGTAGAGAGTTATCTATCGTTCTAAATTTTTCAACAAAGTAAGCTGTAATAAATAAAAAACCTAGAACATACCATATATTTATAGCATGAAATGGGATTGAGCTAATAAGTTTAGGTAATGATAATAAAAATGAGATGATAAGAGAGCTGAGATCATTTAAAAGAGGTCTTAACATCGTTTGATATGGAGCTAATAAAATGAGAATATTTTCTAGCGGAGGAATAATTCCGTTGGTTGCTAAAACATGTCCAATAATTATTAATAATAAAATATATATAAGTAATTTTTGCAACTCATTTACTCCTTAATAAGATTCTCGGCAATTTGAACACTGTTCAAAGCTGCTCCTTTTCTAACATTATCAGCAACAACCCAAATATTCAAAATATTATCACTATCAAGACCTTTCCGAATCCTGCCAATATATACTTTATCAGTACCATGTCCATTAAAAAAAGCTGTCGGATATTCGTTAGTCATAGGGTTATCAATGACTTCTATACTATCATTGCTTTCATAATCTTCTAATATTTTATCAATATCTACGGCAATTTTTGTCCGGATCGTTATTGATTCAGAATGACCAACTAATACCGGAACACGTACAGCTGTCGCATTAACCTTTATAGATTTATCCAATATTTTTTGGGTCTCCCAAACCATTTTCATTTCTTCTTTTGTATAGTGATTTTCACAAAAACTATCAACAAAGGGTAAAACATTAAATGCAATCTGCTTAGGATACACGCTGCTATTTATTTTTTTTTGATCAAAATATGCGTGAGATTGTTCTATTAATTCATTCATACCTTTTTTCCCTGATCCAGAAACTGCTTGATAAGTAGAAACGTTTATTTCTTCTATATGAAACCTATCATGGACTGGCTTTAAAGCCACCAACATCTGTATAGTGGAACAATTTGGATTCGAAATAATATTTGTATCCTTGTAATCTTTGATACGTTCTGGATTTACCTCAGGAATTATTAATGGAATATTATCTACATATCTGAATTCAGAAGTATTATCAATTACAATCGTGCCAGACTTTGTAGCTTCAGGTACATATTTCTTAGAAACTTCACTTCCAGCAGAAAAAAATGCAATATCAACATCACTAAAATCATAGGAATCAATTGCAACAATACTTAAAAGTTGGTCACCATATTTAACTTTTGTGTCCACTGATCTTGAGCTAGCTACCACATCAATCTCAGATGACGGGAAATTACGAGAATAAAGGATATCCAATAAAGATTCCCCAACAATTCCTGTTGCCCCAACAATAGCTATTTTATATTTATCTTTCTTCTTAAACACTTTTTTTAATATCCTCAAGTATTTTATCGCCCATCTGGCTGGTTGAGGCATAGTTATTATCATCTGTTAAATCTTTTGTGGCAATACCAGATTTAAGTACATTTCTAACTGAGGATGTAATGATTTCCGCAAGATCAACTCTATTAAGCGAATATTCAAACATCATCGCACATGATAGAATCATAGCCATTGGATTAACTATACTCATTCCAGCAATATCAGGTGCGGAACCGTGGACAGGTTCATATAATCCAGAAGAATCAGACAAAGATGCCGATGGCAACATTCCTATGGATCCGGTAAGCATGGATGCCTCATCAGATAAAATATCTCCAAACAAATTGCCTGTAAGAATTACATCAAATTGTTTTGGTTCTTTTATTAATTGCATAGCGGCGTTATCAACATACATATTGGTAATATTAACTTCAGGGAAATGTTCCTGTCCAATGTTAGCAACAACTTCTCTCCAAAGTTGAGATGACTCTAACACATTTGCTTTATCAACAGATGTTACTTTTTTTAATCTTTTCATAGCAATATTGAAAGCAAATTTAGCTATGCGGCTAATTTCTTTTTCAGAATATTTCATAGTATTAAAAGCTTCTTTCCCATTACTGTTACTATTAAAACCTCTTGGTTCTCCAAAATATACATCACCAATAAGCTCTCTTATTATTACAATATCTAAATCTTTTATAATTTCAGGTTTTAAAGACGAACTATTTACTAAAGTATCAAATAAAAAAATTGGTCTAATATTCGCATACAAATTAAGATTTTTTCTCAATGAAAGCAAACCATATTCTGGTTTAAGTTTTTGATCATTATTCTCATACTTTTTTGCACCGACAGCACCAAGTAAGATACAGTCAGATTTTTCAGCTTTTTCCAATGTTTGCTTCGTAAGAGGAGAACCAGAATTATCAATTGCGATTCCTCCAATATCAGAGTATTCATAATTTAAATCAATTATTTTCATTGAATTAAAAAAATCTAATATCTTAATAGCTTCAGACATAATTTCTGGTCCAACACCATCACCAGGCAATAGTAAAATATTATTTTTTTTCATCATCAGTCTCAAATAACCAAGGCTTAGACCTTTTCATATTATCTTCAAAATCTTGAATTTTATTTTTATGTTTAAACGTTAACTCAATGTCATCGTAACCATTAATAATTCTATCTTTATCAGAATCATTAATATCAAAATTTATTTCCAGATTATTGGGAGTCGTAATTGTCTGATTTTGTATATTAATTGTCAAACAATATTTTGATGATTTAGATATTTCATTAAATAATCCTTCTAACTCTTTTTTCGTGATGGTTACCAACAAGAGTTCATTTTTAAAACTATTTCGTAAAAATATATCAGCAAATGAAGTTGATATAACAACCTGAATACCAAAATCTTTTAATGCCCATACAGCATGTTCCCTTGATGACCCACAACCAAAATTATTATTAACTATAAGAATATTTCCTGATGAGAATGGCTCTTGATTTAAAATAAATTCTTCATTTATTCTTCTCTTATTCTTTGTCGATAAATCGCCTGGATCCTTATATCTCCATGAATCAAATAAGAAAGGGCCAAAGCCTGTCTTAGTGATAGCTTTGAGATATTGTTTAGGAATAATAGAGTCAGTGTCAATATTTGCTTGATTGATTGGTATTACTTGACCTTTAATAATATTATTTGGCATTGATATAATCTATAACATTACTAAAATGACCCTTTATAGCAGCAAGTGCCGCCATTGCGGGGCTCACCAAATGCGTTCTACCTTTGTCTCCCTGTCTTCCCTCAAAATTTCTGTTTGATGTTGAAGCGCATCGCTCATATGGTTCAAGACTATCATCATTCATCCCAAGACACATTGAACATCCAGGCTCTCTCCATTCAAAGCCAGCATTAATGAATACTTCGTCTAACTTCTCTTCCTCAGCTTGCGCTTTAACATGTCCAGATCCAGGAACAACAATAGCCTGTTTTATGTTTTTTGCTATCTTATTTCCTTTAACAACATTTGCAGCTTGTCTTAAATCTTCTATTCGAGAATTTGTACAAGATCCAATGAAAACTTTATCAAGGAGAATTGAGGATATTTCTTGCCCAGCTTTCAAATCCATATATTTTAAAGCTCTTTTAATTGATTCTTTTTTTTCAAGATCACTAGTATCATCTGGGTCTGGAACTTTCCCTCCAACATAAACAGTCATTTCTGGCGATGTTCCCCATGTAACTTGTGGTTGCACATCTGATGCATCTATTGTTATTGTTTTATCAAATATGGCGTCTGCATCACTAGAAAGTGTTTCCCAGTATTTAATTGCTTGATCAAAATACTTTTTACTTGGTGAATATTTTTTCATTATCATATACTCAAGTGTTTTGTCATCAAAGGCAATCAAACCAGATTTAGCGCCAGCTTCTATACTCATATTGCAAATAGTCATTCTACTTTCAATGCTTAGCCCTTTAATACACTCTCCCATAAATTCAATCGTATAACCATTTCCTCCAGATGCTCCAATGTGATTTATAATATAAAGAATTAAGTCTTTTGATGAAACAAAATCACTAAGCTTGTTTTTTATATTGATTTTAAAATTCTTTTCTTTAGTAACATTAATACACTGTGTAGCTAACACATGCTCAACATCGCTAGTACCTATACCAAAAGCTAATGAGGCTAAAGCACCATGTGTAGAAGTATGTGAATCACCGCAAACAAGTGTCATGCCAGGTTGGGTAATTCCTAGTTCGGGGCCTATTACATGAACAATTCCTTGATTAATATCATTTAAATCAAAATAACTTATATTATGTTTAGAACAATTATTAATTAATGTTGAAACCTGTAACCTAGATATTTCATCTTTAATTCCAGACTTTCTATTAAGAGTAGGAACATTATGATCAGAAACAGCAAATATTGATTCTTTATTCCAAATACCCCTCTTTTTAATTTTCAGACCATCAAATGCTTGTGGAGAAGTAACTTCATGGACTAAATGTCTATCAATATATAATAATGACGAACCATCATCATTTAAGTGAACTTGATGTTCATTCCAGATTTTGTCATAAAGTGTTTTTTTCATTATCTAAAAAATAAGTACTGTCAGTTTAATTTGAATTTTGAGCTCTATCTCTTAAAAATAAATCACATAATACAAGTGCCATCATAGCCTCTGCAATTGGTGTTGCCCTTATTCCAACGCATGGATCATGTCTTCCCTTTGTTACAATCGTGGTATCTTTATTGTCATTTGTAATGGTTGATCCGGGCACTAAGATACTTGATGTTGGTTTTAATGCCATTTTTACAACTACATCCTGTCCTGTAGAGATACCGCCAAGTGTACCTCCAGCATTATTAGATAAAAAACCTTTTGATGAAATCTCATCACGACATTCTGATCCTTTTTGTGTAATTACATCAAACCCACTCCCTATTTCTACTCCTTTTACGGCATTTATGGACATCATGGCATATGCTAATAAAGCATCTAATTTATCGAATACTGGATCTCCCAATCCTATTGGTACATTTTTAGCAATTACAGATACTTCCGCTCCTATAGAATCACCGCTTTTCCTTATTGTATTGATGTATTCTTCTAGCGTAGTAACCATTTTTTTATCTGGAAAGAAAAATGCATTATTTTCTATTTCATTAAAATCTATAGTTTCTGGTGAATATTTTCCAATCTTTGAAACATAGCCAAATATATCAAGGTTAAGTTTATGCTTAAGGTATTTTTTTGCGATCGCTCCACCTGCAACCCTGGCCACAGTCTCTCTTGCAGATGATCTCCCTGCACCTCTGTAATCTCTAAAGCCATATTTTTTTGTATAGGTGAAATCGGCATGACCTGGTCGAAACTTTTCTTTTATTTCTCCATAATCTTTAGGTCTTTGGTCCTCATTAACAATCATTAAGCAAATTGGTGTACCGGTAGTTTTGCCTTCAAATGTACCAGAAAGTATTTCAACTTTATCGCTTTCTTTTCTTTGAGAAGTAAACTTTGATTTTCCAGGCTTTCTTCTGTCTAAATCTTTTTGTATGTCAGATTCATCTAAATCTAATCCAGGAGGACAGCCGTCCACAATACAGCCCAAGGCTTTCCCATGACTCTCCCCAAATGAAGTAAGAGTGAATATTTTACCAAATGTATTACCAGACATAATTAGGACTTCAAAAAAAAATTAGTAAATTTTAAATAAATATCATATATTTACTTTGTTATTATATAGTAATTAGACTAATAATTAAATTAATTGAGTAGTAATGCATAAATCATACATAATAATTCTGATAATACTGGCTACCCTTTTTGTGGTTAAATACACTGAAAAAGATGACTATGCTCAGTCTTATACACAATTAAATTCAAAGACTCATTTCTTTAACGAAAACATGGTAATAGAATCAACTAAGCATGATATCTTCACAAATACAAATCTTAAAAATCATATTAGCCTTATATTCTTTGGTTACACACATTGTCCAGATTACTGCCCGGATACATTAGCAAAATTAAACAAAATATTTAAAAATCTAAATATAAATATTGAGTCAACGCCCTTACAGGTACTATTTATTTCAGTAGATTTAGAAAATGATGATATAGTTACTCTCAGAAAATATGTGGAATATTTTAATAAAGATTTTATCGGCTTAAGCATGTCACCAAAAACTCTTGAAGAATTAACAAAATCAGTAGGGGTATATTTTAAGAAAGTATCATCAACAGATGATATTGATTTTTATGATCATACTGGATCAGTCTTTATAGTAGGGAAAGATAGTCGTCTTATGGGAATATATTCTCCACCATTTAATGAAAAAAATATCAAAAATGATATAACCCAATTACTAAGTCTAAATGATTAAAAAATATTTTGTTGTAATTAAAGAGTTTCTACAAGCATATTGGCTATTTATAATTCCTCATCACTTATTTTCTAGACTAACATACATAATTACAAGAACAGAAAACCCGCTGACAAGTTATTTAATTAAAACCTATATTAATCTCTTCAATGTAAACATGAATGAATGTGAAAAAGAATCAATAAGTGACTATAAAACATTTTGTGATTTTTTTACAAGAAAACTTAAAAGCAGTGTTCATAAAATTGATACAAAGAAAGGCTCTATTGTTTCATCATGTGATGGAAGAATTTTAGAATATGGGAAAATAGAAAATAATACAATTCTTCAAGTTAAAGGAAAAAAAATTCATATCACAAATTTATTAAGTAATGATGATGAGTCTGCTGCAACTTATAAAGATGGATCATTTGTAACAATATATCTTTCTCCAAAAGACTATCATAGAGTACATATGCCATATAATGGGAAATTATTTAAGACTATTCATGTTCCTGGAAGATTATATAGTGTTGCAACGCATGCTGTAAAATATATTGAAAATCTTTATGCTAGAAACGAAAGATTAGTGTGTAACTTTAATGAAGATCAACTAAGATTCTCTGTAATATTTATAGGCGCAATAAATGTTTCGTCAATAGAAGTAGTATGGAAAGGCGAAGTCTCGCCTCCTCGACCTAAAAAGACAATAACTACGAAGTATTCTAAAAAAAAGATTGTATTAGAAAAAGGACAAGAACTTGGAATGTTTAAAAGTGGTTCAACAGTAATATTACTTTTTAATAAAAAAGTTAAGCTTATATCTGATCTTAAACGTGGTAAGAGTATTAGAGTTGGCAATCAAATTGGCAATATAATTGATTAAGCCTATAATTCATGGTTTGCGTAATCTGGAAAAGTCTCTTTTAAATCAAATGATTTAGAAAAATCACAGAATTTTAAAGCATAATCTATGATGAGCTTTGCATCAGGGTTATTCTTTAAATCTATATGATTTAAATGTTTGTCAATGAGTACATTAGTTTTAGATTTATAAGTATCCCAGCAATCTGAAACAAGATGCAAGTCTGTTTCTTTATTAAAAGTAATTTTAGAAAAATCTGATAATAATATTTCACTCATAGGATTATATTCATTTTTAGATATATTAAATTCTCCCCAATATACATTTTCACTATATGCTTTCTTAATACATAAAATATTTGGATGTCCGGATATTTTATAGTACTCATAAGCCATCAATGATAAAGATGGTATGCCAATAGCGGGAATATTGTGTGAATATCCAATGGCTTGTGAAATAGAGGCTGATATTCTGGTACCTGTAAAACTAGCGGGTCCTTTATTAAAAACTACTGCATTTAAATCTTTAATATCAAGTTTGTTTTTTTTAAGTATATTATCAATTGTTGATAATATGATTTGGCTAGCCTTTGTCTTTTGATCATTGTTTTCAACAAATATTGTGTCATTTATTTTTAGTGCTACTGATAACAAATAACTAGACGAGTCTATAGATAAAATATTCATAAATTAATATAGTACAGCATGATTTTTTTATATACAATTTTAAGAAACAGAATAATATCTCTCCCTGTAGTTAAATTGGATATAACAAGACCCTCCTAAGGTTTAGTTCCTGGTTCGATTCCGGGCGGGGAGGTAAAGCTTTATTTGAAACTATTTGTTATCAACGATTCTTGTGATTAAGAATATTTCCAACCCCCAATGCGACCCCCATTTGCTTTAAAAACAGCTCAATATTATGGGAAGTATTTTATTCATTTAGTGACAGGTAATATATACCGTACTGTTTTCTAATGTATTAGATAATTGTTTTCTATTTATTTTTGACTCAGTTGAATTAGCTTCAAAGGGAATTGAGTTAGATTGAAGGAAGTTTATGAGTGATGAATTCTTGATTGCATAGTTGATTCCCTCGACATTCTCATTTCTAATAATACCTACGGCAACACCTATAAGATTTCCAGTATCTTCATCAACAACTGGTCCGCCACTATTACCAAAATTTAAAGCCGCATCCATTTGAAATAAACTCGAATCATCTCCTGGCCCTTTTAGTGAACTCACAATACCAGAGGTAACTTTTAAATCATCGTTTAAATATTTACCGAAAGGATAACCAGCAGCTATAATCCTTTGTAATTTTTCTACAGGTAATTTAGTTATTGGAATAAAGCTATTATTTTTATTATCAATACTTAGCAAAGCTAAATCAAGAGACTTATCTTTTGCTATTAATTTCGTTTTAGTTGATAGGTTATTTTTTAAGACACTAATATTAGAACAATTTTCTATAACATGATGGTTAGTAACAATATGCCCATCACTATTAATAAAAAAACCAGTCCCACTTATTTTGTTAGATAAATCAGCCTCAACTGTTTCTGTATAAGGATATATTTTAGTTAGTGTTACTTTAAAGGGCCATTCCATATTAAGCGATATCGTATTACCTTTTTGTATAAATTCTGTGGCAGCACTAGATGATGTACAGGCTGGAGGGTCATAATGCCCAACACCAGTATATACTCCTCTCT
>JACKQG010003178.1_pt1 | contig 20487 bp, 27 predicted proteins | sample 8237621 | NCBI WGS metagenome assembly JACKQG01 (sample SAMN15677084, study PRJNA649215) | marine metagenome | biome: marine; feature: Black Sea; material: saline water; isolation source: suspended particulate matter (SPM) from the Black Sea western gyre | collected 2013-06-09/2013-06-10 | depth... | reverse complement strand
ATTTTTTCCGTTCAAGAATATCTTCCATATCCTCATAAAGCGGAGATTCCTTATCAAGGTTAAAGATTCCCTGCTCCTGCGTGACAAACTCCATAAGTTCTTCACGAACCACCTTGCGAATAATTTCTTCCAACTGTTGAATACTCAAGGTAACTCTAGCTTCTTGTGTTGCTGATATATCGTTGTTCATTTTGATTATCCTCCTCCAAAATCAGTAACCTAAGAGTCTATCCCCAAACTCAGTTGCGGCAGTAATTCGGGGGAAAGTGTGCGACTAACCGAAAACCCTTGGGTTGAGTAGCCGCCCCGTTCCGACGGGATCCTTGTCGGAAAGGCGTATCGAAACCTTCGTTTGTCGACTGACTGAGAAAAACCGGAAGTTGCCGCCGTCAACTGCAACGCTTGGTAGGCAATGGTTAGCGCTGGCATTTGTAGAAGCATGCCAGGCTACTGTTAGCAACAGATGCAAAATGGTATGGCTCTACATAAGTGAAAGGCACGCGCTTCGTCGGAGATTCCTGAAAATGAGAGAGTTTCAGAAATTGATTAACAGGCGTGGTTGTTAGCGCACGAATCACTAATTCTCGCAAATTCACCGGCAATTCTTCAAGTTTATCAAGCGGATAACTTCGTGGCCCATACTCCGTTTGTTCAGTGAGAATTGAGAAGTGGAGAAGTGTTAAACTGACAATCCGCCCAGTCTTCGGATTCAGTCGTAACAAAATGTAATCAGTCAGTTCAACACCTGTCGCCGGTTCATTCTCACCAAAGAAAATGTCCAGCATATCTCCATTTTCATCATATACCAAGCGTATTGTCTCTCCATTTGCAGCTTGGACTTCCGTTTTTTGTAATTTCAAATCACTCATACTTTCACCCTTTCGGTACAATATAGTTTGCCCAACCTGTGACCACAAAATTGTTGGGCACGTAATTACCCGCCTCATCCAGTTGCGTTTTGAAAATGACAACGGCAATGAGGTGGTTGTTTTCTGGCAGTAATTCATCAAACCGCTTGAAATAACGATACTCGTTGGGTATTATCACATCTTGATTACGTCGTCCTGTCCGTATCGTCTCCAGAAACTGATGGAAAAACGGCTCTAATTCAGGACGCGATTCCAAGATGTGATGCCAACGCTCTTCCGTCAAATAAATTGTGTTGCCGTATCGGTCTTGAACTGTCCATTTTTTCATCAATCAGACCTGTTACGAATGTGATATTAGAGCGTAAACTTCTCTCGCCAACAAATTCTGCCTAACGATGTTCTTCAGCCGCAGTGGTTAGCTGTCGGCTGCAAGAACAAGGTTAGTTCTTATTCAAGGGCGTAATATGAATTTATTGCTTTCGTTAGTACAGACGCAACAACAGAGGAGCCAATCTTCCAAATAGTGTCAATATTCAGAATTTTTCCGTATATTCCAATTGAAACAATTTCTAAAATATGATAGAATTAAACAAAGTTCAGGAATTCTATCATAACAAAAACATAAAATCAAGAAATTCTTTCGTAGATGAAGAAAAGAGAAAACGTACAAAAAAGAGGAAGTTGCTTGCCAGGTCCGGGATGTCATCCGTCTGAAACATTATTCAATTCAAATGAAAGAAAAACAATAAAGAAGTATGCTTGGATTGCCCAAAGATTAGGGGCCAAGAGGTTAATTTTCAGCACCTTTCAGGAAAAACAATCATGGGAATTTCTAAAAAAGCGTTGATTATCGGAATAGTATTTGTCGTTGCGATCTGTTTTATCGTCTCTTATGCAGAATTAGTCATAGCTTACATTCAGATAGGGTTTTTGCAACTACCGCCCGCTGTCATTGGTGTTTTCTTCTTTCTTGTGGTAGCCAGTCGATTACTGAAAAAGATCAGTCTTCGCCTCGGTCTTACACAACAAGAATTGATGATGATATACTGCATGATGCTCATTGCGTCTATGATTTCGTCGCGCGGCATGATGGAGAAGTTGATTCCCGCTCTAATAGCAGTGAACTACTATGCTAACGAACCCAACGGTTGGGATAAGCTGTTTTTCCCAAACATCAAAAGTTGGTTGGTGCCGTTTGACATAGCTAAAAAACCACGACAGGAGATTGCCGTCGGATTTTACGAACAGCTTGATCCAAGTGAACCTATTCCTTTCGGCTCCTGGGTTACGCCGTTATTAGTCTGGGGCGTGCTGGTACTGCTGATTTTCTTCGGATTTCTATGTTTGGCGTCCATTTTACGCAAGCAGTGGGTTGACAATGAGAAACTCAGTTTCCCATTAGTACAACTGCCGCTTGAGTTTGTGAGAGATGAGGAAACTGGCGGATTTTTCAAAAATCTTCTCATGTGGTTGGGCTTTGGGCTTCCAACCTTGATTTTTACATTAAATGGGTTGCATGGCATCTTTCCCTCTGTTCCCTGGGTACGACTTAACCATAACTTGAACCAATTTTTTACCGAACGCCCTTTTAATGCGATGTATTACACTCCAGCCTTTATCTCTTTCGCAGCAGTGGGTTTCTTCTACCTGTTACCAGTTCAACTACTTTTGAGCTTATGGGTATTCTTTATTTTCACTCGCCTGCAAGACATTCTGGCCGCAGTTTTCGGAATGCGCGTCAGTGGGATGCCGCTATATCCTACCCGGTTATATATTGGCTATCAAGTAGCCGGTGCCTATTTAGCGCTTGTGGTTTGCCTTTTTTGAACTGCTAATATATATCGGCTTTGTAGCAGTTGTCATGGCGAGAAGCACTGCGGAAGGCGGTTTGCTAATGACAGAAACTTCATTTCGCCCGATTGATTTGTACGTTATGGTAGGGCAAAAAGCGGCTTTGGGCGCTTCAAGTTTGACCTTTTTATCCTTCTTCGACGCCATATTTACGCGCGACCAAAGGGGGTTAATTCTAACGGGATTTCTAGATGGATTGAAAATCGCCGATGGTGTGGGCATGAAACGCCGCCCTTTACTCGTTTTCTTTTTTGTTGCAATCATCCTCGCGCTGATTTGTTCAGCTACCATACACCTCTGGTTGCCGTACCGGCATGGAGCAAATTATATGTACAGCTACGTTTACAGAGGAAACCCACTCTGGGCATTTTCTGACCACGCGCCAGCGCTTGAAGGGTATAGGACAGAATTGAGTTGGACAGGGCTCACTTTTTTTACCATCGGCATAATATTCACTGCATTCCTTGCTTTCATGAGAACCCTCTACTGGTGGTGGCCATTCCATCCGTTGGGTTATGCGCTCTCGGCTTCATGGACGATGATAGTTTTTTGGTTTCCAGTGTTTTTGGCATGGCTGGTAAAATATCCTTTGATGCGATACGGTGGGATAAGGTTGTATTTGAGGATTCGTCCGTTTTTTTTAGGTATGATATTCGGCGAGTTCAGCATGGCAGTAGTATGGACCTTAATCAGTTGGATAGTTAAAGTGCCTGCGCCGTTCTTCCCGTGGCCTTAATATAAATTTTTTACCTTTCATTTGCTTACCTACCACAACATCTCTTATATTTCTTCCCACTTTTAGTTATCCGATATATTCTAACTCAAGTTGCTAGTTATATAAACGGCAAGGTGGAAAAACGGTTAAATGGCTAACAACCCCCTACCCCCTTTGGTTCAAGGGCGGACACCATATCCTACGAATCAATTCGTAGTCTAAAAGCTAAAGTCGTCTCAAGACGACTAAAATCTAGTCATAGTCCACTTCGAGTGGACTTAAGCTCTCTTAGCCTTGAACTTGAGTTCAAGGCGTTAATGCTCGTCTACATCCATTTTCCGGGTACCTGTCCGCCCCTGAGCCCCCTTTGGTAAGGGGGACGCAATTACCTCCTTGCCCCCTTGCCCTCTTGCCGTCTTTCCGTCTTGCCATCGTGCCACTTTTTTATTTTACCATTCTTTTGGTAACTGACAACTTAGGTTACTTATGTAATCTACGCCATATTGTTAGGTAATATACCCCCTAATTTTCGGAATTCTACGCCGTAGTATTTCTAGATATCAACTACTGCATAAAGCTTCAAAACAGCATCAATACTGGGTTATAGCCCGATGACATCTAATATCGGTTTTCGTTGCTTGTTGTTGGCATGATACTTGCTTGTATTTATGAACGAATCTAATGAAACAAGGAGGTGTTATTCATGGCTGTCGAAAAAACCATCGCTTCCTCAAGCTTGGTAGAGGTCGTCGATAGAATTCTTGACAAAGGCGTCGTCATTGATGCTTGGGTTAGAGTTTCGTTGGTAGGCATTGAGTTGTTGGCAGTTGAAGCAAGAGTGGTCGTTGCTTCTGTTGAAACATACCTGAAGTATGCCGAAGCTATCGGATTAACTGCTACCGCAGCAGCGCCTGCGTAGTCTAATTTTTGATGTAGAGAGTGGGGCTCTGAAGTGGAGATATGATGACTATTGGAAAATTGTAACGAAGGCGTTGCATAGTCATCATACACTTTCCTCAAGCCCCCTTTTCTATTTTAATTCATTTTTCGTACTTTTTGTCTGCAATTAGCCAATTTATTTTTTTGCGGGAAATTCCTGTGTCATTCTGAGCGACCAATTGGAAATAGATTAAAGTTTTGAAAGCAATCGATCCTTTAATGAAAAGGATAGTGACATGAGTTTTAAATCTACGAAAAGACAACAAAAAAGCTGCAACCGAAACTATTTAATATTCTTCGGCGCGCTTCACTTGCTAGTGTGGTTGACCGCGTATTTTTGGTTTGGCTGGCTTGGGATTATCTTCGGTTTTCTGGTGAACGTCGTAATAGATATGGGATTACTCCTTATTTGGATATGGATGATAGTTTACAAACGTCATTTTCTATCAGGAATTAGCGCGACAAATCGTTGGTACAAGAATTAGAGTGACAATTCACCGAATATGGCAAGAGAAGAGGGAATTTTCTCAAGTTAATTATTCCTCACTAGTCGATATGCGTATTTATCCATCTTCATTAAAGCCTAAAGCTCATAAGAAAGGCGTTATTCTTCTTTCTTATGAAGTAACCGAAAGAGAACAGCTCAGAGAGCAAACAGCAACAATACGTTGTGCGGCAGCGTTAGAACAGTTGACAAAGGGGATGGCTCATGAATTGCGAGATCCTTTGAATTCATTGGGTCTGAATTTGGAATTATTGGAAGATGAATGCGAAAATTTGCCCGCAGAATCCAGAGAAGAAGCCGCTGAAATTACTTCACTTCTTAAAAAGCAAGTGAAACGTCTCACCGAAATTGTAGAGTCTTATAGAGAACTCGGAAAGATGCCTCCTTTGAACTTAGCTGAAACAAACGTGGAAAAGATAGTAACGGATTTAGCGTACTTCTTCAAGGGTGAGGTGTCATCAAAAGGGATAGTAATAAATGTAGAATGCGATGAAAATGTGCCTTCTATTTTGGTTGATGCCAATTACATTCGAGAAGCTATTCTGAACCTTATGCGTAATGCAATTGAAGCAATGCCTAAAGGTGGGAATCTTACTATCCGTCTAACCGCAGAAAATGGGCAAGTATTCATACAAGTGAAAGATACTGGCATAGGTATAGAGAAAGAACGACAAAAAATGATTTTGGATTGGGCTTATACTACCAAACCAAATGGAAGTGGAGTTGGGTTGCCATTGGTCAAGCAGATTATACAACAACACGGCGGTAGTTTGCATCTTGAAAGCGAACTTCAAAAAGGTACTACATTTACATTGCAACTCCCATGCTCCCAAAACTCGAAGGAGGAAGTTGAACAACCCGAAAAACGTTTACTTTCCGAAGTTGAAAAATTCGTTTTTGGGGTCATTGGTAGGTATTGAGCTTTTGGCAGTTGAAGCAAGAGTGGTAGTAGCCGAATTCGCAAGAATTCGGGCAGATGCAATCCCGAACTCTGTTCGCTTCGCTCAGTAGTTTACTTCGTAAACCACGCGAGTTCGGCTGCATCATAAGAAGGAATTTCTGATGTCTATCGTCTTGTTATTGGAAAATAATGATATTGTCAGAACATTCTGGGAAAAGTTCTTTCGTGCGGAGAATTTTGAAGTGATTTGCGTCGCTTCTTTTGAAGATGCCATCCAGCGAACGAAGGAATATCCCACAAACCTGATATTTCTTGGCTCAGACTTTGATGACGGCAATCGGATTGAATTTCTAAAGCAGATAGAAATTATTGACCCACAAATGCTAGTTGTCATTCCTACTGGGCCAGTAGGTCTTGAGGAAGAACTTATGGCGCTCGAACAGACCGTGTATGATTTTTCCAATAGAGCAGTTGAAGTCAATGACTTAGCGGTTACCATCAAGGATGCTTTAGAGCTTAAGGCTATGAAAAAAGAGGCTATGGCACGGCTCTTACAAGAATGTACGGAATATAAGTTTGAGAACATCATAGCTGCTTCAAAACAGATGCAAGATGTGCTTCGAATAACTGCACAAGTCATTTCTAGCGATGCTACGACGGTGCTTCTGCAAGGTGAAAGCGGTACAGGCAAGGAAGTGCTGGCGAAGGCTATTCATTACAATAGCACCAGGCGCAACGCTCCGTTTGTAGAGTTTTCATGCGCCAACGTTCCAGAGGCACTCTTTGAAAGCGAGTTATTTGGCTATGAAAAAGGAGCGTTCACTGATGCGAAAACCTCCCAGGAGGGGTTGCTTTCAGTAGCCAATGGCGGAACTGTCTTTTTGGATGAGATCAGTGAAGTGCCGCTGATAGTCCAGAGCAAACTGTTAAAAGTGCTTGAGGAACGGAGTATTCGCAAACTTGGCGGAACGGAAGATATAAAACTTGATATCCGTATTATTTCTGCCACCAACAAAGACTTAAAAGCGGAAGTTAAGGCAAATCGTTTCAGAGAAGATTTATACTACCGGTTGAGTGTATTCCCCATTTACGTGCCACCTCTCCGAGAACGTCCAGATGATATATTGCCATTGGTTCAATATTATATTGAGCACTATAACTCGTTATGTCACAAAGAGATCAAAGGTGTCTCTTTTGCCGCTATGCAATTGCTTTTAGAGTATGATTGGCCTGGTAATGTTCGAGAACTGCGCAATATGGTGGAACGAGCCGTTATCCTGGCAGATGGAAATCTTATTCTGCCTGAACACTTACCTTTCAACTCCCATTCTCAACGTAACAATGGGGGCATTCCTACAATCGGAAGAAGAAATGGCTTCTTGATATTGACGATGCCAGCAGAGAACATTTCCTTAGGAACCGTGGAAAAAGCATTCATTCAACATGCTCTGGAGGCGTCAGGATGGAATCAGACAAAAACGGCGGCATGGCTGGGTATTAGTCGATATGCTCTACGGACACGGATGAAAAATTTTGGCTTCTTGGACAGTTAAATTAAACCATGATGGGAACAAGGGCATACGCCCTTTTTTTTGAACTTGTAGGTGTTGTTTTTCGCACAGTTGCTTATGTGTGATATTACACACATCCTGCAATTAAGACTTAGGCGGTTCCCAACCGCCGTTAAGTGAAATAGCTTGAAAAATTTGTGCAGTATACCACACCAGAGAACTTGATAATATTATCCAATGTCAGTCATAGTGTGGAATTCAAAGGCAAGCTTGATTTACACAATTTTTGCCTTTACAATTGAGTAACAAAAAAATAAGGAGGGAATGAACTAATGTCAGGAGTAAACGATATGCGAAAATTAAAGGAAGATATCATTGCTTCTTATGATGCTCGGGTAACGTCAGTGGAAGAACTCATTAGCGGTACGCACGAGATGATGGATGACATCCGAGCCAAACAAAGCGAGCGAAATAAAGGGGTGTGGACGTTGCTATCAGATTTTGCGAATGTGCATGTGGAGATGAGCGCCCAACTGAAGGAAGCATTAGCTAACAATGAAGTTGAACGCGTCCAGCAGACGCAAGCAGAAATACAGGACAGAGTGGAAAATGTCAATAACTTGCTTGGGGAATTCGGAACAGCACACGCTGAGATGAGCGCCCAACTGAAGGAAATGCTTGCTAGCAATGAAGCTGAACGAGTCCAACAAGCACAAGCTGATGCTCAAGAGAGACAAGGGGATGAAGCAGAGCGCGTCCAACAGACGCAAGCAGAAACGCAGGAAAGACAAGCAGAAATACAGGACAGAGTGGAAAATGTCAATAACTTGCTTGGGGAATTCGGAACAGCACACGCTGAGATGAGCGCCCAACTGAAGGAAATGCTTGCTAGTAATGAAGCAGAGCGCGTCCAGCAGACGCAAGCAGAAATACAGGAGAGACAATCCCAGATTAGCAGTATGCTCGATGAATTCAAAGGGATACGCGAAGGCATGGCTGCGGAATGGCGGGAACTGGCGGAGATTATGGCTCAGCGGAGAGCAGACGCCAAACCTGTCGAAGAGGAAGTTGCTCCCGTTGAAGAGGAAGCCGCTCCTGTTGAAGAGGAAGTTGCTCCTGTTGAAGAGGAAGCTATTCCTGTTGAAGAGGAAGCCGCTCCTGTTGAAGAGGAAGCCGCTCCTGTTGAAGAGGAAGCTATTCCTGTCAAAGAGGAAGTTGCTCCCGTTGAAGAGGAAGCGGATCGGGGAGAACTTCAAAACCGAACATTGTCTATTATCAACAATCACCCAGAGGGGATAAGGCTTGTTGAGATAGGTGAAGAGTTAGATGTCGCATGGCAAGCGCTTACACCTTTGGTCAGGAATCTTGTGGAATCAGACAAGGTGGTCAAAATTGACAACCTTTATTTTCCTGCTGATGCCTAAAGTGACTTTGGTAGATTAAAACCTGATTCAACCGTAGCCCAACTTTCTAATTTGGCGAATCCCGAATGTAGCCTAAGTCGCAAGACTTAGGGAATTCGGCGAAGCTTGCCCTTGAGCGAAAGCGAAGGGATAGAATCTTGGGTTCATTTCTATTTACCGTCAAACTAAGTTAGGTTCCCAAATACAGGGAGACTTGCTTCAGGCACAAATATTCATGCAGGGAAGGTTATTTTATCAACTTTAAGGAGGAAACTATAATGAGTAACGTTGAGGCAATGCGAAGATTAAAGGAAGATATTATTGCTTCTTATGACCTTCGGGTAACGTCACTGGGAGGACTCATTAGCGATACACATGAGATGATGGATGGCATCCGAACCAGACAAAGCGAGCGAAGTGAAGAGGTGGGAGCGTTGCTATCAGATTTTACCAATGCACACGCCGAGATGAGCGCCCAACTGAAGGAAGCATTAGCTAACAATGAAGCTGAACGCGTCCAGCAGACGCAAGCAGAAATACAGGAAAGAGTGCAAAATGTCAGTAACTTGCTTTCAGAATTCGGAACAGCACACGCCGAGATGAGCGCCCAACTGAAGGAAGCATTAGCTAACAATGAAGCTGAACGCGTCCAGCAGACGCAAGCAGAAATACAGGAAAGAGTGCAAAATGTCAGTAACTTGCTTTCAGAATTCGGAACAGCACACGCCGAGATGAGCGCCCAACTGAAGGAAGCATTAGCTAACAATGAAGCTGAACGCGTCCAGCAGACGCAAGCAGAAATACAGGAAAGAGTGCAAAATGTCAGTAACTTGCTTTCAGAATTCGGAACAGCACACGCCGAGATGAGCGCCCAACTGAAGGAAGCATTAGCTAACAATGAAGCTGAACGCGTCCAGCAGACGCAAGCAGAAATACAGGAAAGAGTGCAAAATGTCAATAACTTGCTTGGGGAATTCGGAACAGCACACGCTGAGATGAGCGCCCAACTGAAGGAAATGCTTGCTAGCAATGAAGCTGAACGAGTCCAACAAGCACAAGCTGATGCTCAAGAGAGACAAGGGGATGAAGCAGAGCGCGTCCAACAGACGCAAGCAGAAACGCAGGAAAGACAAGCAGAAATACAGGACAGAGTGGAAAATGTCAATAACTTGCTTGGGGAATTCGGAACAGCACACGCTGAGATGAGCGCCCAACTGAAGGAAATGCTTGCTAGTAATGAAGCAGAGCGCGTCCAGCAGACGCAAGCAGAAATACAGGAGAGACAATCCCAGATTAGCAGTATGCTCGATGAATTCAAAGGGATACGCGAAGGCATGGCTGCGGAATGGCGGGAACTGGCGGAGATTATGGCTCAGCGGAGAGCAGACGCCAAACTTGAGGAAGAAGAAGTCGAGGAAGAAGCTGCTTCTGTTGAAGAGGAAGAAGAAGTCGAAGAATAAACGGAATTACACTGATAATCCGCATGTTTCCGTAAAAATTAGGAGGATTCCGATGAGCATAAAGGTTCTATACAGCCGCGGAGGGCAGTCGGAAATTGAATGCGCATTTTGCGCGGGAAAGGGGATAGACCCATTTGAATTGTTATCTCCGATTTCCATCTGCCCTGTATGTAGCGGCAGAAAAGTGGTGGAGATAAAGGAGCCAATCTTAGAATGTGCCTTTTGTGGCGGTACCGGCGCACATCCCCACACCAGATTGACCTGCACAGGGTGTATGGGAAGAGGTGTACAGACAATCAAAGAGCCTGTGGTTACATGCCCCAAGTGTGACGGCAGTGGAGCAAATATTTATGGCAATATGCCGTGTGCCTTATGCCACGGTGCGGGTGTTATCTCCACCAAGATTGAAGAAGAAACCGCTCCTGTTGAAAAGGAAGCGCCAGCAGAGGAGGTTGAAGAAGCGTAAGTGTTTGCGGAGTAGAAAAAGTCAATAACCCCGATTGATTTCGACAGGCTCAATCCAAGGATTTCCCAAATTAGTCGGGGTTATCCAAATAATAGTGCTGAAAACGACAAAAAGGATATGACAAAATGCATAAAGAAATGACGACGTTAATAGAACCTCGTTCAGAAGAAGGGTTCGTGGAAACGCCATACATAAAGGATGTCGCTGAAAGAGCTTTAGCCTGTGTTGAGGCAGGATTCCCCATACACTTTCGCGGGGTATCAGGCACAGGCAAAACTACTTTAGCAATGCATGTAGCCAGCATAATTGGTCGTCCCGTAGTTATGATTCATGGAGATGAGGAATTCTCCACCTCTGACCTCGTTGGTGGGGAATACGGCTACAGGATACGAAAGGTCGTAGATAACTTCATTCACTCCGTGCTGAAGACGGAAGAAGACATGGTCAGGCGCTGGATGGACAATCGATTGACCATAGCGTGCAAATATGGTTTCACCCTGATATACGACGAATTTACGCGCTCAAGGGCGGAAGCAAACAACATCCTGCTGTCCGTCTTGCAGGAGAAGATGATGGATTTGCCTTCTGCCAGAGAGGGCGAAGACTATTTGAAAGTTGACCCTAATTTCACGGCGATCTTTACCAGCAATCCTGAAGAATATGCAGGTGTACACAAGAGTCAGGATGCTTTACGAGATAGAATGATTACGCTTGACTTAGACCACTTTGACAAGGAGACGGAATGTGCCATCACCGCGGCAAAAGCTGACTTGACTGCCCAGGATGCAGAGCGCATCATAAATGTGGTTAGAGGCTTCAGGGAATTGGAGGAACTCTATGACCACGCACCCACCGTTCGGGCAGGTGTCATGATTGCAAAAGTCGCTCAGGTACGTGGGGTTCCTATCAGCGCTCAAAACCCCATTTTTAAGCAAATCTGCGCTGATATAATCTCTTCTGAAACGAGCCGGATAGGCCGGCGCGCCAAAGATACGAAAGCGAAAGATGCAATCATCGAATTGGTGGATAAATATTGCAAAGTGGGTGGACAACACCGAATCCAACCAACGAGGGCGCCTGTAGATGAACTGGAGAGGGCGGTTGCAGATGACTAATTTTTCCCAAACAGTGCATACCGAAGCGAAAGCTGCAAAGCAAAGAGTATTCGGTATAAAACGGCGGATTTTTTATAAATTGGATAGTGAAACCCTGGCTTGGATTAAGAAGAGAGAGGAAGAACGAGCTGGAAAAAGTGGGGGTGGAAAAACCACAAAGTATTCTAAGCCAAATCCCGTCAAAGCGGAGACCGTCAGGAGTAAGAAATGGCGCATCATGAGCGTCGATTATTAGCCAATTTTCGGAAACAATATGATAGTGTAAGGGACGCACTCTGTCGCGTCCCGCTCATGGTTGGGGAGTAGTTTAACGAAGTACCCACCCCCGGCCCCTCCCAAGAGGGGAAAGGGGACTACTGAGCGTAGCGAAGCGGTTCCGAGAATCGGAACTGCTGAACGAAGTGAACAGAGACCCGACCCTACGAATTTGAAAGGAGTGAACGCAATGCCTTTAATCCGTGCATTTGCGAGAGTTGATGAAGAGGGACGCATTAAAATTCCCGAAAACGTCCAGAGGACCATGAAGATAAAACCTGGCCAACTATTTGAGTTCAGGCCGCTTCACACACACAAAATCCAATTGACGAGGCGAGAGAAAGTCAGATAGGATAATATGGAAGGAGGCAATACGATGAGTGTCAGCAAAGCTGTAGAAGCTGTCTTGCATTTTTTTCAGGATACGCTGTCTAAGCAGGGACGGGTCATTGAAGTAACGCCGGCCGATGATGGATGGACGGCTTTGATTGAAACTGTAGAGGAAGGGGAATACATGAAGAGTATAGCGCGTGATGATCTCATCGCTATCTATGAGGTGACTGTTAATCAGAATTTTGAGGTAACGGGGTACAGTCGAAAGAGCATGCGCGAACGAAGTGAGATTGAAACTTTGGAGTAAATCCTGCTTTGCCTTAAAATGAGGAGGGCTGAGCTATGTCAAATGGTCGGAGAGAAATCGACAAAATACGAACTGGTATGGATATCAATCTGCGCTCTATCCCCAAATCACATGAAGATATTCATCTCAGGATCTTTGCGTTGACGAGACAAAAAGAGAGATTAGATAGGGATGCCGAAGTCTTGGAGCATAAGAGACGGTTTAACGCGGGGAAGCTGGGGAAAGCAAGAGAAGAATTAGCGCAGTATGAAGAGAGTATGGGTTTAGAAGATAGCGAAGATGAAAAACCAGCCATACCTAAAAAAAGAGAGTGGGAAAATAAGAATTGGCAGACGATGTCTCTTGACTATTAAAACGCTGTCAACGTTAGTAGCGTCGTCCCTCTGAGGCGACAAATGGCGGGAGTGAGTTACGAAGTACCCACCCCCGGCCACCCCTGCCCCTCCAAGGAGGGGAGAGGGTAGGAACGCGAAGCCAGAGCCATGCCGCTACGTTATGATTATTGCTTCAGAAGCCCTATACGAATTTACGAAACGAACCAGTAATTTTTGCATTGAGAAAGGAGATGGACAAATGTCAAATGCTGCTTCAATAGGTGTCATGGCGCGGCAGATAATGGCGAGAGAATGGGCTAAAGCCCTGGGCAGATATCGCCCCCGCCCTGTATTCGATGAAAGGAATGTCAAGCAATGGCTGGCGGAGCAAGAGGAGAAGAAAAGGAAGCTTCAGGAGGAAGAAGCCCTCAGGCAACAAGCCGCGGCAGTGCTGGTGACTTTTAACGCCGAAGATCTCACATATTTTCTGCAACTCCACCCAGATTTGGAGGCAAGCGGTGAAAGAAGTGAGAGGCTCGAAAAGATTGCCCAGGAGATTCCCCCGGAGTCTATTCTGTCCGCATTAGCACAATTGGAAGAGATGAAACGGCTGAAACAGCTTGAGGAGGAGGAGCGGCAAAAGCGCTATGCCAATGGCCTAGGGGCCGTGCCAGCGGATTGGTGTAAAGAGATAGTGTTACACGATACAACAGGTTGGACTAATAATTTGGAGGTGATATGATATGATGCGTTGGGAGACATATCGTTGGGGAGGCGGCAAAAAACTCGCAACAGCAGGAGAAATTATGCGTGGGAGCGCTTTTACTTGCGGCTATTGCCGGGGCACAGGTCAAACACCTAAAACAAATGCTCAGTGTCCCGTCTGTAGAGGTAGCGGCGAAGTATCTGCAAAGCCGCCTGTTGTAAAATGCGCCTTCTGTCGTGGGACGGGAGTGGGACATTCAGGAACGACAGTAACCTGCACCATCTGCAAAGGCAAAGGCGTTGTCGAAGTGAAAGAGCCCATCAAAACATGCCCCAAGTGCAGAGGTACTGGGCGATCTTCCAGTCAACTTTCTTGCCTGGAATGCAGAGGTAAAGGCGTTGTCGAGGTGAAATTATGAGTGATAATGATAGAGAATCACGACGTCTAACTCATAGAGAATTTGTTTCCGAACAGCTTTCTCTGCGCGCTGAATATTGGGCTCTGTCTGGTGAATATTGTAAAGCTCATATAGCCAGACGTAAGGCACACACAAATTACCGCGATGAGCAAATTTTATTACGGGTGGATAGATATATGACGCACAAACGGACTATGGCTGAGAAAGAGGCTGAAAGGCGCGAACAATGCCGTATTGAAGGTGAAGTTAGGAGAGAGGAAATCAATCGATTGTTGAGCGAATATCGCGAAGAACGCGAGGCGATGGCTCGCGAGTGGCGTGAATTGACCGAGATTATGAGGGAGCGAATAACTCAACGCGCCGCAGAGAATTGGTAAATAAGGAGACGCCATGATGGAACAATTACCTGGACTATACATCTACGGTATCATTGAGACCAGCCAGGAAAAATCCTTCGGAAGGATTGGAATAGGTGAAGAGAAACCGGAAGCGACGACAGTTTGCTTCCGCGACATCGCTGCTGTTGTCAGCGAGACACATATTGAGCAATTCGACGAAGATAAAGAATTTCTCACCCAATACATTGCCACCCACCAGCAAGTCCTTGAATTCGTCATGAAAACTGACACGGTAGTCCCTATGAAATTTGGCATCGTTGCCCAAAATATGGATGACCTCATGACGATGCTAGATAGGGCATACATCCAATTTATAACTGTGTTGAATCGGTTAAGAGGCAAGGTGGAACTTGCGGTGCAAGCCTGTTGGAATCAGCAAGCAGTGGTTGCTGAGATTGCTTCCACTGATAGTAACATCCAGAGGCTCCTCTCGCAGTTAGCTGCTTCAGAAGAAAGTGATATTCAGGCAAAGATTAAAATTGGGCGAGTAATTCATGGAAGAATCGCGAAGCAGACAGATGCATTCAGAACGAACATCCGGAATTTTCTGCGTCCTTATGCGGTAGATGTTGCTTCTAACCAACTGCTAACGGAAGATATGCTCATGAACGGAGCCTTCCTGGTAGACAAAGAGAGGGAGGCGGAATTCGACGAGAAGGTCAATGAAATTAGCGACAAATATGAAGGAAAGCTCCAATTCAAGTACATCGGGCCTATGCCCGCCTACAGCTTCACGAACATTGAGTTGACTATCACAAAGTTTGAGTTGATAGATAATGCGAGGAAGATGCTGGGACTGGGCGAAGAAGCCACCATGACTGAAATCCAAGACGCTTATCGGAAGTTGGCGACTGAGTATCATCCAGATAGACATCCAGACGCGGCTGAAGCACAAGAGAAATTCAAAAAAATCGCAGAGGCTTATGAGATTCTAGAGGTTTACTGCCAGAATTACAGATATTCCTTCGGGAAAGAACAGGTTGAGAAAACTATCGCGGTAAGGAATTGACTATTTACTATTGACAATTGAAACAATATTCAATAGTAAATTGACAACGTTTATCACCGGACGCTTCGCTACTCAACCCGACGGCTAAAGCTGCGGTGTTGGTTTATCATATACGCATCAACTTAAGGAGAGCGAACGCCGGTTGAGTAGGCCAAGGGTTTTGAACGGAGGGAACGTATCGAAACCATATTTATTCCTTAAGTTGATACGAATGGTATGAATACTCGTTGAACCTTTGTTAAAAAAGGAAGATTGACAATTAACAATCGTCAATCTTCAATTGTCAATTGAAAGGGATTTTAGCAATGGCGGAACAAGGTAAATACATATATTGCATCATAGATGCGGACGGCGAGCGAAGCTTTGGGAATATAGGCATTGGCTCAGATTCGCCTGAAGTGGCTGCTACTCACTACAAGGACATCGCGGCAATGATTAGTGATTCACCCATCATCAAGTATCGGATTAATCGCGAGCATACTATGGCACACCAGTGCGTCGCTGAAGCTGCAATGCAAGAGCATACGGTTCTACCTGTTCGGTACGGCACCATCGCCAAAACAGAGAAGTTAATTCAACGGGTCCTGGAAAGGCGATACCAGGAGTTTAAAGACACCTTACTGCAGATGCAAGATAAAAACGAAATGGGCGTGAAGGTCATCTGGAAGCAGGAAGCAATGTACGACGAGATACTCAATGAAAATGAAGGGATTCGCACCCTGAGAGATGAACTCGCACGAAGCTCACTGCCGCCAGAAAGGACGCATTGGCAACGGGTGAAAATCGGTGAGATGGTTGAGGCTGCTATGGATGCAAAACGAGAACGGGAAGCGGACAAGGTAGTTGCAGGCCTCAAGAGATATTGCGTGGATTATCAAATCAACAGGAATCTGCTAGACAGAATGGTTCTCAATGCAGCCTTTCTGGTGGAGGAAGAAAAAGAACGCCAGTTCGATGAGAAGATAGAAGCGCTGGACGCTGTCAATAGCCATAGATTAGACATCAAGTACATCGGTCCGGTTGTTCCATACAATTTTATCACCATTGTCATCAATTTAACTGAATTGGGAATTGAGTAAGTTAAAGGGAGGGTTCGATATGGCTTTGTTAGTAGATGATATTTTACTGTTCCCCTTCAAGGGAATCCTTGCAATTTTCAAAGAGATTCAGAAGTATGCTGACCGAGAACTGAACGATAAAGAGGAATTGCAAAAGAAGCTTCTGGAAACTCAACTGCTATTTGAGATGGGTGAAATGTCAGAAGAGGAGTACAATGAGAGGGAGACATATATTCTGGATAGACTGGAGGCGTTGGAAGAGGAACCAGTGGTGCTAGAAGAGGAGGAACCAGTGGTGCTAGAAGATGCGGCTGGGTAAGAGTTGTTACTCACCTGCCCACTCACTATGCTCACGCATAGGCTCAGAAAAGCTCTCAGTCAAAGTCAAGTAAAGCAAAGCTTCTCAAGTTTGTTTTGACTTAATTCCAAAATCCCGTAGCGTCGTCCCCGTAGCGTCGTCCCTCAGTGGCGACATAGGGCGGGCGACAATTGGCGGGAGCGGTTTACGCAGTACCCACCCCCAACCCCCTCCCAAGAGGGGACTACTGAACGTAGCGAAGTGAGTTACGAAGTAACGAACGCGAAGCCAGAGCCACGCCGCTACGTTTGTTTAGTAACCAACCAAGATTTATTTGACAGTGCACTAGCATCAACAGTTAATAAAGGAGTATTTTATGAATATCCAAGAAACAGCAAAAACTGTACAAGATTTTCTAACCAACGTCTTGCAGAAAGAAGGAAGGATTGCAAAGTGCGGGAAGATCGAAGACGGATGGGAAGCAGAAGTGGAAGTCATCGAAGAGAATGAGCTTATAAAGTCACTTGACGTTCCCACTACGGTGTATGATCGAAACACTTATTTCATCACCCTGGATGGAGAGTTAAATGTCATTTCCTACGAGAAAAGAGGGGAGCATTGGGTTGGGGAAACAACAACAGAGGGTTAAATTATGAGCAATGCTACTGCTATACAAGAGAGAGTAACGCTCCTCGAGGTTCTTGATAGAGTTCTGACGAAGGGAGTCGTCCTCACTGGCGATGTGACCATTTCGGTCGCTGGCGTTGACCTATTGTACCTCGAGTTGAGAGTTCTGCTGACATCTATCGAGAAGATGATGGAACATAAATATGGTTTAAGTCCTGCAGACGGAGGAGGGGAGTAACTTCATGCCACATAACGCATTACGTTATATCCAAACCATGCGCCATATACGGAAGGGCGAATTCATCAAAAAAGTCTGTGGGAATCCAGGGCAAAAGGAGAAAGCGATAGTTAGAGCGGAGTTGCAACTGAAAAGACAAGATGAGTTGCTGAAGCAGCGATGGGGTGTATATGATGGTGAATGGACGCCAAATAATCGAGAGCGGAGTCCATTCAAATCGCTGCCGTAATAGGAAGAAAAGGAGGAGACATTAAAGATGGCTTACGAACCAACAGTATTAAAACCGATACCGCAAGAGGATTTTGTGGAAACACCGTACATCAGTGAATTAACCGAACGTTCACTGCGCTATCTGGCTGCCGGTTTTCCGGTTCATTACCGCGGGGCGGCAGGCACGGGAAAAACTTGTATGGCGATGCATATCGCCTGCAAACTCGACCGCCCGGTAGTTATAATCCATGGCGATGATGAGTTCGCAACCTCAGATTTAATTGGGGGAGAATACGGTTATACCAAGAAGAAAGAGGTAGACAATTTCATCCATAGCGTGCTGAAAAGCTCAGAAGATGTGCGAAGACATTGGGTGGATAATCGCCTGACCGTCGCGTGCAAATATGGTTTCACCTTAATCTATGATGAATTCACTCGGTCCAAACCTGAAGCCAACAACGTTTTGCTGTCCGTGCTGGAAGAGAATATGTTGCCGGTGCCAGGGGTGAGTGGCAGTGATTATATACACGTTAACCCAGACTTTCACGCCATTTTCACCAGCAATCCTGAAGAGTACGCCGGAGTACATAAAGCTCAAGATGCTCTGCGTGATAGGCTTATCACAATGGACTTGAGTTATTTTGATAGAGGGACGGAAATTGAAATAGTCAAAGCAAAATCAGGACTTGCTCAACAACAGTCGGAACAAATTGTAGACCTTGTGAGAGAATTTAGAAAGGCTGGAGAATACGAGTTTTCACCGACCATCCGAGCCTGCGTCAAAATTGCGCAAGTTATGGCATTGCAAAACTCAAGCACCTCCAATGGGACGCTCTTCAGGCAAACAGTCTTCGATGTGCTGACCTCAGAGATATTCGGGCTTGGAACTGAACCCGCTAAGAAGAGTTTGGCTGGGGAAACACTAAATCGCTTGCTTGAAAAGATAGCATTTCAAAATTAAGGTGGATGAAAATGACACTGACCAATAGTGAGCTAGACATTCTGGAGGTTTTTAGAAAGGCAAAGGAAGTCAAGAAGGCGTTAAACGTTAGCCGCTTTACTGGATTTACGCCTGATTACGTACGCGTGATGCTCAACGTCCTTGTTGACAACAGCTATCTCGAACGCATTTCTGTAAACCGATTTAAGCTCACGCCAAAGGGCAAGGAGATAGTAGATAGAAAGCGTCCTAAGGATAAGAGTCCCGCTTCGGACAAGGGAAGAGGCCCCTGGAACTGGCGTGCGATGGGGCTTCATAGGATTTAGGTTAAAGGAGAAGGAGGTAGGCGGATGGCAACCAGCACGGAATTAGATGTTCTGGAAGTTTTCAGAATGGCCAAGGAGCAGAAAGAGAGTTTGAGGATAGGCGACTACATGGGATTTTCGCAGAACTATATAAACGTCATACTCCGCTCATTAGTCGTTCAGGGATATCTTGAAAGAACTGAAGAAAATCAGTTGCAACTGACCAATAAGGGGTGGGAAACATTAGAAAAAAGTCGTCCAAAGAAAGAAGAGACGGAGGATGACGGTTCAAGAACTTTCCAAGGAGGGCAGTATCATGTGATGGAGATTAGATACTGAAACCGATGCTATTTTTTGAATTGGCTTCGTAAGGGAGATTCGCCAGATGTCTAATGCAATTGACCATTTCCTTCTCGGAAACGAATGCAGAAATAAGGGGTTATATGATGAAGCGGTGGAGGAGTATACAAAGGCGGTAGAGGCAAATCCGAATCTAACAGAAGCTCACAATAATCTTGGAATCGTCTACAAAGACAAAGGGATGTTTCGAGAAGCGATTGAAGAATTCAATAAAGCCCTTGAGATTAATCCAAATTTATCCCAAGCCCACGATAATGTGGGCATTATTTATGCTAAAATGGGTCTGTACGATGAATCCATAAGGGCATATAAAAATGCCATCGTTGCTAATCCCGACAATCCAAAAGCTCATAACAATCTCGGTATTGCTTTTGTTGCGATAGGCGAATATGATAAAGCTGTAACGGAATATCAGAAAGCCATCGAACTTGACCCTAACTTCGTTGACGCATACCACAATTTAGGAATTATTTATGGTATTTTAGGCAGATATGAAGAATCAACGAGAGAGCTTAAGAAAGGCATTCAGACTTCCCCTGCCGATGCTGAAATACATTATCATCTTGCCCTGAGTTATAAAAATCAGGGGATGGTGGAAGAGGCTATAGCGCAGTACGAAAAAGCTATCCAAATAGAACCGAATTTCATTGAAGCGTATTACAATTTAGGCATACTTTATAAGGACATCGGAGAGAATAATAAAGCGTCGAAAGTATGGAGGAAATACCTGGAATTAATTCCTCCATGGGACGCTCAGACAATGACCTTTACAGGTCTCCATAGGGATGAAACGTAGGTCGAAATTCAGATTTCGACTTCGATATTTGATGTCGATTTTGGAAAATCGACCTACAATGTGAGGTACTGAGCATAAATCTCCCCGATTCTCGCGCAACATTTTTGGAAAGGAGGTGTACAGAATGGCAGTGAATTAGATGCTTTGAAGATAATTGCTGAAGAAGGCGGAAATACAGTT
>JACKQG010003177.1_pt1 | contig 20492 bp, 23 predicted proteins | sample 8237621 | NCBI WGS metagenome assembly JACKQG01 (sample SAMN15677084, study PRJNA649215) | marine metagenome | biome: marine; feature: Black Sea; material: saline water; isolation source: suspended particulate matter (SPM) from the Black Sea western gyre | collected 2013-06-09/2013-06-10 | depth... | reverse complement strand
TGCGGCTGTACTCATGGTAATAAAGTTGATAAGTTTAAGTTAGTTAATTTTACAAAATATGATGCACTGGAAATTAATGCGCCATTAATAAGTGAATGCCCGGTGAATATGGAATGCAAGCTTTCAAATGTTATAGAATTTAAATCCCATGAGATGTTTGTTGGGACTATTGTTAAGACTTATGTAGATGATGAGTATGTTTCAGAGGACGGAGAACCAGATTACAAGAAGATGGATATTTTATGTCACGTAAATGGATATTACTGGACATTAGGCAAAAAGCTGGAGAAATTATTCTATACAAGCGGTTAACAAAGGAATATAGTATATTGTAAAGATATTTAAATTATAAAATTTTTTATGGAGGTTTGGACGTGAAAAAGGTTTTAGTATTTATAATTATTACTTTTATATCCTTATTCTTATTTGTAACTCCCCTTTATGCATTTACTGCAGAAGGTGGTGAAAATGTTAGCATAACAGAAGATATAGAGGACGATCTTTATATTTCTGGTGCAAATGTAGTTATAACAGGAGATACAGATTCGGATATTATATGCGTAGGAGGAAGATTGCAGTTTGATGGAGATATTGGCGGAGATCTGATGGCAGCAGGAGGATATATAACTGTAAATGGTGACCTGGGAGATGATGCAAGGGTTGCAGGTGGGATCATTACCATAAATGGTGATGTTGGTGACGATTTAATTGTAGTAGGTGGACAGATAACAATAGGTAAAAATACAAAAATAGACGGTGATTTAGTTATTAATGGCGGAACTTTAAATGTTAATGGCGAGGTTGTGGGCAAAGTTATAGCTAGTGGTGGAGAAATTGATATTGATGGAAAAATTGGTGGAGATGTTATTATTGGTGATGTTAGTTTTCTTTCAATTTCTGAAGATTCAGAGATAGGAGGGGATTTAAGTTATAGTTCTACTCGAGATGCTACAATAAAAATTTCAAAAAATGCTGAGATAAGTGGTGAAGTAAAATATACTGAAATTGAAGAACCTGAAGCGGTAAGTAAAATCGGTGTTCCTGAAGGTGCGTTAGCAGGCATTTTTAGTACTTTTGGTGCTGCTTATTTTGGCAGTAAAATTATTTCATTTTTAAGCCTATTTGTTCTTGGAATAATATTAATACTGGCAATACCTGCAGTGTTTAATAAATTTAACAAAAGAATGAGCAGTACTTTAGGAATGTGTGTTGGAGCTGGAGCAATAACACTATTTGGAGTGCCTGTAGGAATTATAGCACTATTTGTAATTGCGGTATTTTTATTTATTACAGTAATAGGTGCAGGGCTTGGAATACTGACAATTTCAGCTAATTTAATTCTTATAATACTGTATGCTGTTTTAATATATGTAAGCACTGTATTTTTATCCTATTTTATAGGTGAGAAGATTTTGTCCAAAACACGTCTTAATTTAAAGAAATATGGTTGGAAAGTATTGGCTTATCTTATCGGTCTTGTAATAATAGTTATTGCATTTAGTATTCCATTTGCTGGATGGGCCTTCAAGCTTGCAGGTATTTTATTTGGACTTGGTGGGCTCACACTTATCATAAAAGATTGGCTTCCTAAATTTAAAAAGCCATAAATTTAAAATGATTAGTTGATGAAATAATTTAGTCATTTTATTTTTTATATAGGTAAAAAAATAGTCCTATAATAAAAGCAGGACTATTTTTTTTATAATAAAATAAATTTTTAGTATTTAATTTAGATTAACCGGTAGTTATTGCTTCTGAAGGGCAGCTTTCTACTGCTTCCTGGATACATTCTTCATCATATTCATCATAGTCAGTTTTAGTAACTATTGCTATGTCTTCATCTTCATCTAACTTGAAAATATCAGGGCATGTTTCTTCACAGAGTCCACAACCTGTGCATAATTCATTGTCTATTTTTATTTCCACTAAAATTCCTTTCTATCCTTATTGTAGTTTATTAGTGTAATATACAAAATTTTTTTACCTAATACAATAAAATTTTTAAATATTTTTATTTATTTTTCTGTAATAGATATGTGATTTAAATATAAATTGTATTATAGTTATAGTAATTATTTTATTCTTAAAATTATTAGATTAAAAAAGGATAAGTGATTGATTATGGCTCCTAAGATTTATGTAATTACAAAAAAATATAAGATTGAGCTGCAGTTGAATAATTCAAAAACCTCTAATAAATTATTAAAAATCCTACCTTTAAAGTCAACTATAAATAAATGGGGCAATGAAATATATTTTTCTATTCCATTAAAAACAGGACTAGAGAAAGGTGTAGAAGTTGTGGATGTTGGGACTGCAGCTTTCTGGCCGCCTGGTAATGCTTTGTGTATTTTTTTCGGTAGAACTCCTGCGAGTGTTGGAGATAAACCACAGGCAGCGAGTCCGGTAACTGTATTAGGGAATGTAATTAATAAAAAAAGTATTAAAGACCTGAAAAATATAAAGGATGGAGATGAGGTAGAGGTAAAATCTATTTAGTAATGATTTTATATTTACTTGCTGATTAGAATTGTTATTAATAAAAGAAGAAAAAGATAAGTAAAAATATGGATAATAAAAATATACCAGAACTAGCTAATGTGTACAATTCTTTGTTAAATACTTTCAGTAATGCAATTATTATTGTTGATTCAGACAGTAAGATTATTTTTTGGAATGATGGAGCTAAGAAGCTTTTTTATTATAAAAGTAAGGAAATTATTGGAAAATCAATAAATATAATAATCCCTGACGCGATATATAATAACAAAGTAGCGATAAGGGAAATAATATCTTTTAAAAAAATACAGAACATAAAAAAGTCAATAAGCTCAATAGGGTTAAGAAAAGACGGCATAGAAATTAAAGTTGAGATATCAATTTCTTTTTGGAAATCTAATAATAGTATTTTTTATACATTAATTATTAGTGACATAACTGTTCAAAAAAAGAAAGAAGAAAAGTTAAGATATAAGAGTTTCCATGATACATTAACCGGCCTTTATAATAGAGCTTACTTTGAGGAAGAGCTGAAAAGATTAGATACATCAAGGCAATTACCACTAAGTATGCTTATTGGGGATATAAATGGATTAAAATTAATAAATGATGCCTTTGGATACAAGGAAGGGGATTTAATACTTAAAGGCATGGCAGATATATTAAAAAAATCCTGCAGGGCTGACGATATTATTGCAAGGTGGGGAGGAGATGAGTTTGTAATAATGCTCCCAAATACTTGTGAAGATGTTGTTGGCAAGATCATATCTAGGGTAAGGAGAGAGTGTGAAAAATTTAATTATAAAAATATACCTTTAAATATATCATTAGGATTCTCAACAAAGGTTAAAATTAACCAGGAAATATCAGATATTATAAGAGAAGCTGAAAGCAGGATGAAAGAGGAGAAACTGCTTGAGAGTAAAAAAATTGCAGCTTCAATTATAAAATATCTTAAAAAATCCCTATGGGAAAGCGATAGTGAGGCAAAGAGTGAGGCAGAGCGTATAAAAAATATGGCTATAAAATTAGCAAAAGCTGCTAAATTGCCACGAAGTGAGATAGATAATTTAATACTGTTGTCTACATTTAAAGATATTGGGGAGATAGCAATAAAAAGGAGTTTGATTGAGAGCGAGAAAGAGTTTGGTGAAGAAGATTGGATGATTATAAAGAGACATCCTGAGATAGGTTATAGAATTGCTAAATCTTCCACACAGCTTGCTTCAATTACTGAAGCGATATTGGCTCATCACGAAAATTGGGATGGAAGCGGGTATCCTCATAAATTAACAGGGACAAGTATCCCGCAAATATCTAGAATTATTGCGATTATTGATGCTTATAATGCTATGGTTTATGGCAGACAGTATAAGAAAGCCATAAGCAAGGAAGAAGCTGTTGAAGAATTAAAAAGATGTTCAGGTAAACAATTTGATCCCAAATTGGTTAATGTATTTGTTGATATTTTAAAAGATAAGGAAAAGGAATTAAGCTTATTTAAAGAAATTGAATAGAGGCAGGTTGTTGTTTTCTAAAATATATTCGCAGCTAAAAAAATGGTTTGTTCTTATGAAGCTATGGTTGATAAATTAAGAAGTAATGATATTTTAAATTATAATTTTTATAAGAGAAATACTTCAATAGTTGCGAAGGAACTTCTGGGCAAAATACTGGTAAAGACTAAATATAATAAAACAATTGGCGGATTAATAGTAGAGACAGAAGCTTATTACGGTATGGATGATCCAGCCAGTCATGCCTCAAGAGGGCTTACGCCGAGGGCAAAAATAATGTTTGGCAGACCAGGCATTGCCTATGTTTATCTATGTTATGGGATGTATTATCTATTAAATGTTGTAACTGAAACTAAAGGTAATCCAGGAGCGGTATTAATTAGGGCAGTTGAGCCTATTTATGGGATTAATATAATGGCAAGGAAGAGAGGGATCAAAGAGAAGGAAAAATTGGCAAACGGACCTGGTAAATTAACTATAGCTCTGGGAGTAAATAGTAGTGATAATAGAAAAGATTTTACTAAAATTAAAAGTAAACTATGTATTTATAATAATAAGATTTTAAATAGAGATATAAAGATATCTGTTTCTAAAAGAATAGGAATAACAAACGGCAGGGATAAGCAGCTGCGATATTTTATTAAAGATAGTAAATTTGTATCTAATTATTGACCAGTATTAATTAAGATTTACTAATTTACTAATAGCAGTTAAAATGTATTATTAATATATTATTATTTTTAGAAGGTAAAGATGATTGATGTTAAAAAGTTACATCGAGTATCATACATGTCAAAAAGGATGTATGTAATTAGAGATATGTGTGAACATAAAAATTTTGATATTAAATATTTGTTTGGGCTTTTTAATTACTATAGTGAGAAAAATAAAGGAGACAGCTTCTGGGAAAGAATATTTAAAAAAGCTTCTTTTACGGGTACACTTAAGGAAACCTTTGATAAATTTAACTCCAGCATAGATGAACTGGTAAAAAATCTAAAAGTTGGCAAAGAAGAATATATTTCAAAAAAATATAAAGAAGTAGATAAATTGTTAGCTGATTTGGTTATTAATTTAGAGGAACAATTGGGTGTTGAGAGGGAAGCGGATAAAGATACTGTCCGTGGATGTTTGGATGAAAATTTAAAACAGCTTATAGAAAGCAGTCTTAAGGGACTTTAATAGCACCTCTATTATAAATTTCTATTTACTATTGTTCAGAGATTTTATATATTTCTTTATACTGCTGGTTCTCTTCATAGGTTACTTCTCCATAAAAAGGCGGGATATCAGATTTTTCAAGTTCAGCGGCAATTTTATATATTCCTGATTTGATATCAATTTCTGTTTTAGATTCAGCTTCTAATTTAATTATCCTGTATTCAGGTCCTTTAATATAAATAATTAGGTTGTATAGTGTGGTATTTTCAATATGTAATCCACTTTGCTCAGGGATAGAAATAGATTTGTAAGGTATTGATTGAATAATTTCAGTATGATCTGAGCCGGCAACCAGCTTTATTTTACTGTCAACAACAAATGGAGTTAATTGTCCTTCCATATCAGGACTCAAATCAACTATAGTATCATAAACAAATAGTGCCTTAGAATAATCATTAGCATTATAAAAATCGTAACCAATATTTCTTAAAGTACTGGTTGGAGTATTGGAAAATATTGTTCTTTTTTGGTTATTAAAGATATAGCTATTTTGTTCCTGAATTTCTTTATCAAGATCCAGTATTTTTAAGAATTCTTTTATACTGTTTTCATAATCTTTATTTTCATTTAGTTCCAGTGATTCACTTATATATGTTTTAAATAATAAGAGATTTGCTTCTTTAGAAGTATCACTTTCGGGGTAGCCGCTGATTATATTGTTTAAGATTTCTATTGTTTCATTCCAGTTCTTGCTTTTATAAAAACCTAAAGCTGCATTATATGAATATTCTGGAATTTTGTAAGTAGAAATAAAAGCTTCGTTTGTATCTGGAAATTGCTCTATTATTTCGTTTAAAATTTCTATTGCTTTTAAGTAGTTTTGTCCTGATTTTTCATAGTTTTTTTCATCATAAGAATTTTCTGCAATTTTTGCATAACAGTCAGTAAAAATTTTTTTTATTTCAAGGTCCTGGGGCTGGATTATTTCTTTACTAATTGCTTTACTGAAATAGGAGATAGCTTCCTCGTAATCATTGTTTGAATAATAAGCAAGTGATATATTCCTTAAAGCTTCATCATATATTTTACTGTTTGGATATTTATTTAAAATAATCTTATATTTATCAATTGATTCAGTATAGTCTTTATTTTCATAACATTGTCTGGCGTCTTGGTATATTGCTGAAGGACCAAAAATGGTGGGCATGATGATGCCTGCAGTAAAAATAATAAAAAAAATTATAAATATAAATCCAGCAGTTATTTTTTTTACAAAATTAAAAATAGCCAGAATCAAACTTATTACAACTACCGGTATGCTAATAAATGGTAAATAGTCCCAGAACATTCCTTCGTCAGTATAAAATAGATATCCTGAACCAATGGTAATAAGTATAAATATAACCATAAAAAAAATAGAACCCGCACCTAATTTATTTTTTCTTCTATATGGATACATCAACTATACTCCATTACGTAAGTGTCCCAGTATTTATTATCATAAAGGTGATTTTTCTTAAGAATTTTTATTAATTTAAATCCGCATTTTTTATAGGCTTTAATAGCTCTGTTATTATATTCATATACATTAAGATGTATATTGGCAAGATTTAATTTATTTATTACAAAACCAGTAATGCTATCAATAACATCTGAACCATATCCTTTATTCCAGTATTCTTTATTACCTATTACTATTCCAAGTTCACAGGTTTTACTGACCCAATTTATCCTATGAAGGCCACAATTACCGATATATTTGTTTTTATCTTTAGCTATTATGGCAAAAACCATATCCTTATTTGAAAGCTGGATTGAATTAAACCATTGAAATTCTTCATCTATAGTAAGTTCTTTAAAATTATGACTTAAGAATTTATTAACGGCAGGATCTTTTAACCAGGTTATAGATGTTTCCAGATCATATCTTTCCAGCTTCCTCAGGATGATTTTTTTACCAGATATATTTTTATCTAGAAAAAAAAAGCTTTGGGCTATCATTGTATCTTGCTATATCTTATTATTTCTATCTTTGTTTTTTCCCATCAATTCTATAAAGGACTGTATAAAATCAATTGGTACTGGAAATATAATAGTTGAGTTTTGCTCTGCTGCTATTTCTCGAAGTGTTTGTAAAAATCTTAACTGTATTGATACAGGAAATTTGCTTAATATTTCAGCAGCATTGGAAAGCTTCTCTGATGCCTGAAACTCTCCTTCAGCATTTATAATTTTAGCCCGTCTTTCTCTTTCAGCTTCAGCCTGCCTAGCAAATGCTCTTTGTATTGATTGTGGAAGTTCAACGTCTTTTATTTCGACTGTTGATACTTTTATTCCCCATGGATCAGTCTGTTCATCAATTATTAACTGGAGTTCTTTATTTATTTTTTCTCTTCTTGAAAGGAGATCATCTAACTCTGCCTGTCCTAATATACTTCTTAAAGTTGTTTGAGCAATTTGAGAAGTGCCAAGTATATAGTTTTTTATAGCAATTACTGATTTTTCAGGATACATTACTTTAAAATACACAACGGCATTTACTTTTACTGGAACATTGTCCCTAGTAATGACATCCTGAGGTGGGACATCTAAAGTGACAATACGAAGATCGACTTTTACCATTTTATCTACAAAAGGAATTATAACAAATATTCCAGGACCTTTTGTGCTGCTCAGCCTTCCAAATCTAAATATTACACCTCTTTCATACTCTTTAAGAATTTTTATAGCAGAAATTAGAATTATAAGAACAAAAACAGCAGCGAGTATGATAATAATCAGTGTTCCTATGGGAATCATATAAACCTCCTTATTAATGTATTTTTTTATTATTATATTATTGTAACATTTGTTCTCATTAAATAATAACTATAAATTAAATTAATTATAAAAATAAAAAATTTTCTTGGACAAATAAAATTTATATATTTCTTCTTTTTTTGTAAAAATAGTTAAACAATCAATTTGATTTATTTTTATTTTTTATCTTTTGTACAAATAAAGTAAGGCCTTTAATTGAAATTATTATGACATGTTCGCCTTTGTTGATTTTTTTCTTATTTTTTGAGATTGCATTCCATATTTCTCCATCAATTTTTATTTGACCATCAGGATTTAAGGTTTCTAGAGTTATTGCAGTTTCACCAATCATTCCAGATTTTCCGGTGACTGGTTTTCTTATATGAGTTTTATATACTGCTCTTACTACGATGATTATAAAACCAGATACTACAATGGTTACACATATTATCAGTGTCTTTGCTATTTTAAGATAAGGAGCACCGGTATCAATGAGTAAAAATGAACCTATTAGCATGGATATTATTCCTAATATGGATAATATACCTCCAAGATTTAATTTTATATCCAGTATAAATAAAATTATTGCTAAAATTATAAGACCAAGACCTGCATAATTTATAGGCAGGATGCTAAAAGAATATAGACCTAGTATTATAAATAAAACACCTATAGCCCCTGATATTCCAAGTCCAGGTTGAGAAAATTCGTAGATAATTCCGAATATTCCAATAATAAATAATAAGTATGCTATATTTGGGTTAGAAATTATATGTAGGAATTTAGAAATAAAACTCATTTCTATTTCTTCTGTAACTGCATTGCTGGTATTTAAAACAAAAGTATTTTTTTGTTTATTTATAATCTTCCCATCAACCTTTTCCATAAGTTCTTTTAGATCAGATGAAATAAAATCTATTACTCCCAGTTCCAAAGCTTTATCTGCAGTAATGGAATCACTTTCTCTAACTGCTTTTTCAGCCCAATCAGCATTTCTATCATGGAGGCTTGCAAGGCTCCTGATAAAAGATACGGAGTCATTCACTACCTTTTCCATCATTTCTTCAGATATTTGTTGTTCTCCTCCTAAATTAACGGGGTGTGCAGCGCCAATATTAGAACCAGGGCTCATGACGGCAATATCACTTGCATATATTATAAATACACCTGCCGAAGCTGCTCTTGCACCATCTGGGTAGACAAATACTATTACTGGGGCAGCAGTATTTAAAATGGTTTTTATTATTTCTCTCATTGAAGTTTCTAATCCCCCAGGGGTATCCATAAGTATTATGAGTCCAGAACCATCTTCCTGTGATTTTTCCAGGCATTTACCCAGGTAATTTGCTGTGGAAGGGTCAATTATACCTTCTATATTACATGTATAGAAATGATTAATTTCAGCAGTGGCCTTATTTTCATCTGCGTAAATTTCATCAGTGAATGTTACTAAAAAAAGTGATAGAGAAATAAAAAAAGCTAATAAGAATAAGATTCCCTTTATGTATTGATTTTTTTTATTTCTAATTGAATAAATTTTCATAATTAGATCATAGATATTTGCAAGTTATTAAAATTGTTAAAACTTAAGAGTTATAAATACATCTCTTAAATAGTGCAAATTATATTATACAATAAAAATAGAAAATAATTACCAGTGTAAATAATGCTGTGTTTAGATTAAAAAAGTAATTAAAATATTATTTAAGTGAAGAAGTATAAACAAAGAAAGCAAGTATAAAAATTTAAAAAAAGTATTTGCTGGTGATTGGTTATATTTTTATTTTTATTGCATTAACTGGACAGGAGTTCTGGCAAAAACCGCATAATATACATTTATCTTTATCAAAGTTTAGTTTAAAATTGATTTTATCAAGGGTCAAAGCTTGTGTTATGCATAGGGATGTGCAGAGACCGCAATGTATGCATTGATCTTTGTCCATAATTATATCTTTTGAAGCTTCCTGTATTGTTACGCCTTCTTTAGTAAGATATTTAATGCCTTTTTCAATCTGGTTTTTGTTTCCTTTAATCTCAATTAATATCTTACCTTCCATTTCTGTTGTTATTTCTGCTCGGAGTATATTAAATTCCAGATCAAAATTTTTAACTAATTTATAGGTTATAGGCTTGGTTACAATATTTTCTGGAAATGTCAGAACTAATTTTCTTGTCTTCATTAAAGCTCCTCTTTGCTGAGTATATCAAGGCTGTTTAAATCCTCATCCAGTGGCAGCGAAGTAACACTTGATGTTAGATAAAAATTACCACTCATTATCCATTCCTTTAAGACATTTGAAATTTCCCTTGCTTTGTAGTAACTGGATATAGAACCTGTTTGGACATCTTTCCCATTTATTTTTATACAGCCACTTCTTAACTGTTTATAGTTTATTTTCCCATATGATGGTTTGTTTCTTCTTTGAACAGAATAGTCTATTATTTCAGTAAATATCTCTTCATCCTTTATTTTTAAAAATTGGACCATTTCTTCATCAATTACGGGAATAGGAATTCCTACTCCAACAAACATGGTAACTCCATAGCCATAAAAAGTAGCAGCCTTTAAGTATTTGGTATTCATGTTTTTTAAGTTTCCAATTAAGGCTAATGCTCCTGCTGGACCGGCAGGAGTTCCATTCTGCAGTCTTTCCCTGCCTGGATTATGCTGGGTTCCCTGCCAGGCAACGTATCCTATTCCTCCTCCTAGAAAGATTTTTGTTCCTATTCCAATAGTCCTGTAATAGGGATCATTCAGCAGAGGGCTTAGCTGGCCGGCACTGGAGAAAGTAGCATTCCCGAAGTTAGGAAGAAGTTTCCCCATATATGTGTAAATAATTCTATTAGAAGAATTAGTTGCAACATCGTAATTCTGGTATGCATTTCTTGGATTATAAAGATATGCCTGGTTTATGCTTTCTTTGGTGATATATGTTTCGATTTCTCTTCTTGGATAGCAGTCGGTACCGTAGGATGTTGCTTTTAATTTTATTGGTTTTCCTGATACTAAATCTTCGATAACATAAGCTCCACCATAATTCATCCCCTCAGTTTCTGATAATTCAGTTGCACCAATATAAGCATCTACAGCTGCTAAACCTGCATAAGCAGGAACATCATTTAGCAGTACTTTAGTCATTCTTATAGGGGGATCAGAATGACCAAAATTTACAAACGCTCCTGTTGAACACATTGGACCAAAAGTTGCTGTGGTAACTACATCAATTTCTTTTGCAGTTTTTTCTATTCCATTTTTCTGAGCATAGTCTATTATTTCCTCAGCATTTAGAACTACGGCTTTCCCACTTTTTATTTTCTTATTTATTTCTTCTATTGTTTTTGCCATAAAAAAATGTTGTTTAATATATTAAAAAATATTGGTTAGCCTATTAAAATTAGTATTTTATGATACTCTAATATCAATTTTTTGCAAATTACCTAATCAAGATTTTATGATATTGTAGTAGTAAGAAAATAAATAGGTAAATAATTATAGATTTTTAGAAGTTTGTATTATATAATTTGTATAGTTTAAAACTGTATATCATTTATTAAAGTTCATTCGATTAATAGTATAAGAATGAAAAAAATTGTTTTCTTCAATACAAAGGGTGGGACCGGTAAAACTACTTTATGTTATAATTATGGATGGTATCTTGCTGAAAAGAGAGATAAGAAAATTCTTTTTATAGATTTAGACCCACAGACTAACTTAGTCCAGGCATTTAATAAGGGACCATCAAATGTTAGAGGTAATAATCTTGATAAGCTAATAGTTAATTATGTTAAGGGAATAAATATAAACTTCAGAGATTATATTATGAAGATTAATGATAACATCGATTTACTCCCATCATCTAATAATATTTCTTTAGTTGAAGAATATTTAACTGATTATTTACTCGAAAGGACTTTCAGTGAAAATAAAATTTATAAATCAATGCATAGAAGTATTATAATAAAGAAAATATTAGAAGAAAATATTGTTGATGGGTCTTATGATTATGTAATTATTGATTCGCAGCCAAATTTTACCTTGCTTTCAACCACGTCTATTATTTATGCTAAAAATATAATTGTTGTGGTAAAACCAGAATTATTTTCTTATCTTGATATAAGCTATTTAAATAAGGTTATAAAAAACCTGGAGAAGAAATTTGAGATTGAGGCAAAAATATTTGTTGTAATAATTAATGCTTTTGAGAAGATAAAGAAAACATCCAAGGATATAATATATAGCCTTGAAAAAAAGTATGGCGACAAATTAAGTATAATTGACCAGAAGATCAGATATCTTGTAGCTTTTCAGAAGTCTATTTTTTTAAATAGGGAGCCAGTCTTTATGGCATATCCAAATTCAGAAGCTACAAAGGACGTGCTAAAGGCATTTGCTCAGATTGATGAATTGGAAGATAATATAATTTAAATATATTTAAAGGATGGAAGGAAAAATTTTAAAAAATTTTATGTTTTTTAAAAAAATATTATAATTGTTCAAAACTTAGTTTATAATTGATATAATTAGAATTAATTAAAGGAGGAGTCGTATGGCTTTCGGAGAAGGTGAAGATAAATATTCAGGTAGTGGAGAATCCAGAACATTGCTTACAATAACTGGTGATTCCGCAAAGTTAGAAGGAAAGTTTGATATCTCACAATCAATAGAGATAGATTGCGATGTTACCGGAGAACTTCAAGTTAATGGGCAGATGGTAATTCAGAAGGATGGTTTCGTAAATGCGGATGTTAAAACAATTGATGCTGAAATAATTGGAAGATATGAAGGGAATATGGAAGCAAGCGGCAATGTTGAAATTAAAGAAACAGGAATAATAAATGGGAATGTAAAAACAGATTCACTTATAATAAACAAAGGCGGTATTTTCAGCGGTAATGTTACCAGGATCTCTGCCGAGGAAGCAGTAGAGAAGGAAGATTCAGAAGTATCTGATATTGAAAGTGAAGAGGAAACAGAAGAAATAAAAGAAGCAGAGGAATTTGAAACAGATGAGAATAATCTAGAATTATAGGATTTTTATTGCTTTTACTTATGACCTTTTCTTTCTTTAGGGAGTATTAGGCATGGCTCTTAATCCTAAAATTAAGAACCCACTTATTTTAAGCATTGTTTCCACTGTTTTTTTAATTCCAGTATTGGTGCTTACAATGTATATATTTGAAAATGCAGTAAAGTGGCCGATGTTGGTTGTTACAGTTGTTATTTATTTTGTGATTATATTTTTAGTATTTCTATATTATAGGAATATTGGTAAGAAACAGTAGATATAATGGCGAGAAATTATAGTGTTAATATTGAAGACTTAATTCCAGAAAAGTTAAGCCGGGATAAAGAAGTATATAGAAGTAGTGTAAAGAATAAGGAAAAATATACCTGGCGAGTTGTATATAAACAGAGTGATTTATTAATTAGCAGTAATAAAGATATAAAAAAAAAGATAGAGGAGCCTTTAAAGGAGATTTATAAGCTTTTAGAATTTTGTATAGAGAAAGATTCATCTTTTAAAAAGAGCCTGTCTCCTGTAAAACCTTCCCATTATTTCCCCAGAATAATTGTTGAAATGTGTCAAAAAACTTCAGTTTTTAATGTAGGTCCTATGGCAGCTGTTGCAGGAGTGGTATGTGATTACCTGGCAGGAAGATTACAGAAATACTGTGATTGTTTAATAATCGAAAATGGTGGTGATGTATATATAAAAAGCAATAAAGATGCGAGTGTTGGAGTTTATATAAGAAATAAATATTTTAAAAATAGGGTAGCTTTAAAAATCAGGGCAAGTGATACACCGTGTGGTCTATGTTCTTCTTCCAGTAAGTTTGGTCATTCTTTAAGTTTTGGCCACTGTGATTTAGCTGTAGTTTCTGCTAGATCAGTGATAAGTGCAGATGGTGCAGCTACAGCTGTTGCTAACAGTGTAAATAGTGCCAGTGATGTAAAATTAACTTTAAATTATTTTAAAAGGTTTGACAGTATAGATGGGATCCTAATTATAAAAGATGATAATATCGGACTATGGGGAAATATTGAACTCCTATCATGAATAATCTAAGAGAATTATATGGGAATTGTTAGAGTATTTATTCTAAATCCTAACACGTTCAGGCCTTAGCGGCTCTTTAATTTCATTTTCAGGCCTTAGCGGCCTTTTAATTTCTATACTTTCTTTAACATTATCAGAACTTTTATCAGCATAATTCAATTTAAAGACTTCTTCATTTTCAGCTATAATACTTTCACCCTTAAATAACCCGCCTTTAGAAACAGTAAGAAGAGCATCTTTTTGAGTTAGATTTCCAATAAATTTCCCTGTAGATGTTATTTCTACTTCTCCTGAAGCAACCATTTCTCCTTGGAAACTTCCAGCTATCACCGCGTTTGCGGTTTTTACAGTTGCTTTTACTTTTCCTTCTTTACCAATTATAAAATCTTTTTGAGATACTATGTCACCATCTACTTTTCCATCAATTCTTGTGGAACCCCTGGAACGAATTTTGCCTTCGACTATTACACCTTCAGCTATAATAGTTAGACTTTTACTACCAGTAGTCTCAACATCCTTTTTTGAAAACATAATTATACCTTCCTTTAATAAGTCTTGCTTGTTTAGTTTAAAAGGATTAATCTTCTACTATTTAACTTATTATATTTTTAAAAATTACTTATAGGAAGATATTATATCACTTTTATTTAAAATATTACCAATTTTTATACTTTAATTTTTTCCTGTAAAAAGATAGAATTATGTGAAATTACAAATTTAAATATTTTTATATTCTTTATGTATTTAAAATATAGAATAAAGAGAAAGAAATTTTTTGCTTTAATAGTTTTATTTATTTTAACAATCTTTGTTTTAGCTGTTACCCTAGCATCCTGTAAAATTATTGATACGTTGGAATTGGTTGAAGTTAGTGATGAAGATAGTAATAAAAAGTCTGATGAAAATGCAGCACAGAAAGTATCGGCACAAGAGGTATCAGCAGTTGAGGAGGGACAGGAAGAAGATGCTCTGGAGAAAAATCCCATAAAATTCTGGCTAGATGATAGTATTCCTGATTACATGAGCAGTGTATTAAAGCAGCAGTTAGAAGAATGTTACCAGGAATTAGAGTTTGCCTATAGTAAAGTAAATTCTGATATTAATATAGAAATGAAGTTAGCTGATAAGTCATCAACAAACTTTTTTGTATTTACACCTGTGGTTTCATTTTTTACTGTTTTAGATGATATATCATGGGAAGAATTTAAAAAATTCTGGAATGGTGATGAAAACTCTTTGATGTTTACCAGGGACTCTGAAACTGATCCCTATCTTATTATTTCTGAGGATATTCTAGATGTATTACAAGTGGTTTTAGGAGAATGTAAAAACAACAATCTGGAAATATCTGCAAGAGAGGATATCCTTTCAAATATTAAAGAGAACCCTAATAATTTTTCAATAATTCCATTTAATGAAATAATACCAGAGTATAAAGTTTTAACTCTTGATGGTATGTCAATTCTTAATAAAGACCTAAATATTTTAGAATATCCTCTTACTCTAAGCATTGATATTAGCGGCAGTAATCCAGAATTGGTAGATGAAGTAGAAAATAATTTAGAAGAAACATTTAATACAAATAGGGATATTGAAAAACTTGCTACTATTAATATGACTGGTGTAACAGCACCGGCACAGGGTAAGACAATTGGTAATAGAATGAATGAGTACGGGCCTCTATACCCTGCTGAGAAAATTGTGGACGTATTGCTTGATGCAGATATAACTCATATTAGCAATGAAATACCTTTTGTAGAAAATTGTACTGGAAGCAGGTATATAGAAACTGGAGATTGTGTTTTTTGCTGTAAACCCGAATATATAGAACTATTAAGGTTTGTGGGAACTGATGTTGTTGAACTTACAGGAAATCATATGAATGATTTTGGCAACGAATGGATGCATTTTACTCTTGATATATATGAGGAAGAAGGATGGCCATATTTTGGAGGTGGAAGGGATTTTGAGGATTCTCTGGAGCCTGCGGTACTCGAAGTAAATGGTAATAAATTTGCATTTTTAGGAGCTAATACATTTGGACCAGAATATAACTGGGCTACTGAAGATAATCCTGGTTCTGCGCGTATAAATGTTTATGATGAGATAGAAATGGAAGAGGACTTTCAAAGATTTGAAAATATTATAAAAGAATTAAAGCAAGATGGCTATATTGTAATATTTACTTTCCAGTATACAGAAACATATAACTACTTGCCATTTGAGCAGCAAATTATTGATTTTAGAAGAATTATAGATGCTGGGGCAGATATAGTAAGCGGGAGCCAGTCACATCAGCCAATGGGTGTTGAGTTCAGAGGGGATGGTTTTATAAATTACGGGTTGGGAAATTTATTTTTTAATCAGGCAAATGAACTTGTAAAAAAACAGGGAATAATAGCAAAACATATATTTTATGAAGGCAGGCATATAAATACTATTTTAATAACTACAATGCTTGAAAATTTAAGCCAGCCCCGGGTTACAACTCCCGAAGAGAGAGCCGAGCTATTAAAAGCTGTTTTTAATGGTAGTATAAAATAGATAAGTATTAGATTTATATAATCTGTTATATTAATTATATTGATAGATGATGAGTAAAGTTTTAAAAGAAAAATCTAAAAGAAAGAAGGAATTGGTAGTAGTTACAGACAGTGCTTCAGATGTTCCAAAGGAATATGCAAAAAAATTAAATATTAGTATTGTCCCTTTATATATACTTTATAACGGTAACGAATATAGAGATGGAATAGATATAAATTCAGAGCAGATTTATTCACTTCAAAAAGAGAAGAAGGCAATATTTACTTCCTCCTCTCCTTCCCCTCATGATTTTTTTAAAGTTTATAAAAGGCTGCTTGAAAAATACAATACTATAATTTCCATTCACCTAAGCTCCAAATTGTCAGCAGTTATAAAGTCAGCTAATATTGCAAAAGATTTGCTTAAGGCTGGAAAGAGGATATTAATATTTGATTCTATGTCTGCAACAGTAGGTACCGGTTTTATGTCAATAGTTGCAGCTAAGGCTATAGCGGAAAAATATTCTTTTGAAAAAATAAAATCCATACTAAAGTTTATAAGAAAAAATATTAGGTTATATGGAACTATAGATACTTTAAAATATCTTAGGAGAAGTGGAAGGGTGCCAGCAATTGCTAGTATGATAACCAGTGCTTTAAAAATTAAACCTATTTTAAGCATTAATGATGGGATTGTAGGTATGTGGGGCATAGCAATAACTAGATGGGGTTCACTTATTGAAATAACTAAGAGAGTTATAAAGGACTTCAGGAATGAAAAGTGGGTTGTTGTTGCTATTATACATTCTCTTGCTCTGGATGAATCAAAAAAAATCATGGAAAAAATTCAGGCATCATTAAACTGTGTTGATTCTATTATTACAGAGTGCACTCCAGTAGTAGGAGCCCATACTGGCCCAGGTCTGGTTGGGATAATTATAAGTAAGGTTAACAGAGATATTGCAGAGCTGTTCATTTTAAATAATTGAAAGAATTATATCTTTTCTTTTAACACTTTATCATCAAAGACTGTGGCCGAGAAGATAAAAATTTCACAATTTTTATCCTTATAACAATTTGTTCCCAGTCCAGCCTTACGGCATGTATATTCTAAAAATTGAGTTCTATTCCAGTTATAATCAGCTGCGACCTGTGGCAGCAGCAGTCCCTGGCTGAAACCATGTTTTATGAGTATGCCATGTGTTCCAACTTCAATTTCATTTATGTCTAATATTTTTTCTAATGGTGAAAGTACTGAGATTTCAATATTTATTTCTTTAAGTTCTGCAGGAGAAACAGGAGGAAATCTAGGATCATTTAATGCAGATTCTTTTGCCATGTTTCTGACAGTCTTCCATAGGGGGATTTCAGCAACTATATTACCAATGCATCCTCTTAAATTTTTATTTAAGTGTAATGTTACAAAGGCTCCGCATTTCATATTTAAAATATGATCTTTAATGTCATAATTAGCTGGATTTTTACCTCTAACTACATTTTCAATGGTTTCCTGTGCAATATTAATAAGGACTTTTTTTTGTTCTATATTTAATATTAAGCTTTTCATTTTCTCTCCTATAATAAATTCTTAAGTGGTAAATATAATTAAATGATCCTAGGTCATTAATAAATATCATAAAATAGTAGACTCTGCTTAAAGCCTTAAAATATCATAATATTGTAGACTCTTTAATTATTTCCTATTTATTGTTATTAATTTTTATAAAACACTGCGGATAAATATCCGACTACTGCGCTTTTATCACCAGAAACATCCCCTGAATTCTGATATTTTATGATTTTAGATTTTGCAGCACCCAGCATGTTGGCAGCAATCATAGATGAAACTACTGGTCCTCCTCCACACATTTCAGCATTTTCTTTTAAGAATTCATTTTGTAAGCCTTCAATATCAAAATTTTCCACCATCTTCTCTACTTGCTTGTCTAATGAGGCTGCAACATCGTAAGGGTGATAATGAGACAGATCTGTACTGGCAATAATTAATATATTTTCATTTTTAAAGAACTCTCCTATTGCATTTCCTAATTCCTCAATATTAGATTTATTTTGCAATCCCATAACAATGGGAACAATTTGAATATCTTCAAAAATTACCTGCAAAAAAGGCAACTGAACTTCCAGGCTATGTTCATTTCTATGTCCAGATTCTGACATCTTTATATTTGAGTTATAGCTGGCAAGGGTTTTACTTCTTTCAATATCAACATTTACTTGGCCCAGTGGTGTTCTGTATGCTTTCCCGCTATATATAGAAACAAAGTCAAAATATTCTGAGTGCGAGGGTGCAATGATAAAAATACTGTCATATTGCTCTCCAATTATCTGTTTGTATGAATAGGCTGCAACCTGTCCTGAATAAATGTATCCTGCATGAGGGCATATAAGTGCTTTTATATCTTTCAGATTTAATTTTTCTACATTGTCTAAAAATTCGTTTATTTGGTTTCGAAGAGTGATGGAATTCTTTGGATAAAAGCTCCCTGCTGCAATACTTTCTCTTATGTTCCCACTTAAATCCATGTTAAACCTCCCCATTATTTTTTAATAATGAATCTAATTATAATATTAATTATCCTACACCAATAAATATTAAGATTTTTCTAATAGTCCCAAAGTTCATTATTTTTCCAATATTTTTTAAAGTTATTATAATATATTATATTTCAATTTATTTTTTTTGGAACAGTATATTTTTAGGATGTTTTTAATTGGCTATTAAATATTGCTTTTTATATCTTGACATTATCAGGGTAGATTAAGATAATAATTAAGCTAATCGATTTGCCGGCGTAGCTCAATTGGCAGAGCAGCTGATTTGTAATCAGCAGGTTGTCCGTTCAAGTCGGTCCGCCGGCTCCATAGTGGAGGAGTGCCCGAGTGGTTAAAGGGAGCAGACTGTAAATCTGCCGGTGTACGCCTACAGAGGTTCGAATCCTCTCTCCTCCACCATTAATTTTGAATTAAAAAACTCTGGGTAAGTTGTTATTGACAATAATACTACTAATAATACTGGTGAATAATTGGACTTAAATAATTAATTTGCCCGTGTAGCTCAGCTGGTAGAGCATTTCCTCGGTAAGGAAAAGGTCACCGGTTCAACTCCGGTCGCGGGCTCCATAAAATGTAGTGTTATGAATTATTAATTCTCGTAAATAAGTCTTCTATAGGCAGAACCATTGAAAGATATTATTCCATCCTGATATTGGCCGCACTATTTATAAACAGCCTGTCTGTGCTGGATGATATTTATTTTAATCACGTTCTCACTATCAAAATACTGGTAAATTATACGGTAAGGCCAAGATTTTAGTGACCTATAATTCATTAAAAGCCCCTTTAGTTTTCTTCCAGCCACTGGATTATTTTTTAGTTTTCCGATCTTTTTTAAGATTTCTATTTGTTTGGTCTTTGGAATTTTTTTTAACTGTTTTAGTGAAGTTTTAGAATAGAAGACCCTCATCATTTCAATTCTTTTCTAGTGATATTTAGTTCTTTAAGAATGTCATCTTCATCCAGGTACTGGCCACTTTTTATTTCCTCCTTGCTCACAAGTAGCTGTTCTACCAGTTTATTATCACTTAGAATATCAAGGGTCTCTTCCCATGCAGCTACTTCTTCAGGATTGATAATTATTGCCTGAGCTTCACCCCTTAAAGTAATGGTATAACTTTTTAGGCCGTTTTTTACTTCATCAAGGATTTTATATAAATTGTTTCTTGCTTTGCTTGCTGAAATAGTATTCATCTTTCATCACCTGGTTAAATGGTACTAAATTTGGTACTATATGTCAAAAGTAATTATTATTTTTTAGTAAGTATTTAACCCAGCTTAGGGGCTTACTCAAAAAATACTCACTTAAAAATTATCTTTTAGGAGTGATTTTTATGAAGGTAAAACTTGTAGTAACATAT
>JACKQG010003176.1_pt1 | contig 20495 bp, 15 predicted proteins | sample 8237621 | NCBI WGS metagenome assembly JACKQG01 (sample SAMN15677084, study PRJNA649215) | marine metagenome | biome: marine; feature: Black Sea; material: saline water; isolation source: suspended particulate matter (SPM) from the Black Sea western gyre | collected 2013-06-09/2013-06-10 | depth... | reverse complement strand
AACCGGGACTACGTCGGGACAGGTCGAAGGAGAATTTGGGGTTTTTCTTTTACTAGCCAATTTCCAGAGTAGTACTGAGTAGTATGGAGAATACCGATATTACGTACGGATTTCTGGGAGTCCCAAAAACGTCTAATCCATTTTGATTATGGGCAGTGTCAAAAACGGCGGTTTTTGATATCCTAGAATGCTGCAGAAATTGTGGGTGGGTTACTCCCAACAAGCCGGAACTGTTGGTACACAACCGAAAGCTACTGTTAATTGGGTTTTTCTATTCGTCCTTTAAACTGGTTCAATATCTGATGTTAAAATTATTATCCTGTACTGAACTTCACCCGAATCCATTTCACATACAAAAACACAATGGGCAGACAAACCAGATACATGAGAATACCATATACTCCTGATGGCAGACTAAGCACGGATAATCCCTCACCCCCGGGTATGATTAGATTCCCAACAGTAATACCAACGGTGGCATTCTGGATTCCGGTGGCAATGGATACTGAGACTGCCTGAGGTTCGCTCATCTTAAAAAGATGGGCGCTGCCATAGCCCAGGAGTAACATCACGATGATGAGCGTTATGATGCCAGGTCCCAGGATGGTTACATTATTGACAAAAGCCTCCCATTCACTGGCCAGGGCGCCAATTACAATCAACACAAACAATATTGCCGAGATCTTGCTGGCTTTTGGTTCAAATGACTGGGTGAAATTCTCCGCCTTGTAATGGACAAACAATCCGATGATTACCGGGATTGCGGTGATCAGGAACATGGTCAGCCCCAGCGCTAACACATTGATGGCTGGAGCATCGGCACCCATGAAATAATGGATCGAAAAACCGGTAATGATGGGTAGGGTGATCACGGTAGCAATACTTACCACTGCTGTGTAAGAAATGGATAGGGCTGTATCGCCCTTGGCCATTTTAGTAATGATGTTGGAGGTGACACCACCAGGGCAACAGGCCAGGATCATGAGACCTACGGCCATCTCCCCGGACAATCCGAAGATCTGAATGATACCAAAAGTTACCAGGGGCAGAAGTAGCATCTGATTAACAATACCAACGGTAAAATTTTTAGGTTGCCGGGCCACATTTTTGAAATCATTAGTGGTAAGACCCAGACCCAGGCTAAACATGATGAATACTAGGGACAGCGGTAGGATGATATCAATAATCATAACAGAACTCCATTCATTCTATTGTTCGATTGATAGAATTTATAGTTGAACACTAACCGTTTGCCAGGCTCATATTGAACACTGCTATAATCATTTTTCAGAATTGTTGCTCCATACAGTTTTATTTTACCTTTCAATGATTAATGATGATATTTTGAGTCTTTTTAAATATGTTTTGCCAGTAAATTTAATTATTAACCTATGGCAACAGAGGAGTAAAGGTATGGTAATAAATCGCATAGAATTGTATTACGTTAAGATACCGCTGGAAGAGAATAAGCCGGGGTTTTTCACTCAGCCAGCCTATTTTAATCCCAGTTGGATTCCTGGATTTCGACAGTCCGAAATACGCTTTTATTTACTTAAACTGAGCACTGACCAGGGCTATGAAGGTTATGCCGCCATAACGGCCATGGGAACCGAACGAATGGGATTAGGACCGGTTATGGGCAATTACCTGCTGGGTATCAATCCATTGGATATTAAACTGGTAAATCAGCGTATTCAGGAATTTTCCTATATCGGTATGCGTAATAGCTGGATTGACGGCGCCTTCTGGGATATCATCGGTAAAATCAAAGGTGAGCCGTTATGGAAGCTGTTAGGTGGGACCGGCGGGTATGTCTTTCCCTATGTTTCATCTGGTTCAACTCACAACCATGATCAGGCTTACATACGTAAAATCAGTAAGCAGGTATTAGAAGGCGGGTATAGAGGATTAAAATTACGAGTTAAAAGTACTGATCTGGCATCAATGGTCGATTTTGTTGGGGCCGCCCGCGACGAAGTTGGCGATAAACTTGACCTGATGGTGGATGCCAACCAGGGCTGGCCTGTTGATCTTATCGATGAAACACCTAAATGGGATTTGGAATTTGCTACGAAATTCGCCCAGGGATTAGAGCAGCACAACGTGAAATGGTTAGAAGAACCGCTGAATCGCGGTAATTTTGAAGGACTGGCGGAACTTCGCAAAAATACAAAGACGCCAATTGCGGGAGGGGAATTAAATTCGTCTTGGCGCGATTTTAAGGCAATGCTGGATATGGGCAGTCTGGACATCTATCAACCGGATGCTGTGATGGCCGGTGGTACTTACGCTGGTGGTATTTCCATTGTATATTGGTTAATACGTGAAATCCAAAGACGCAACCAGGAAAATCAGGATGATTTGCAAAAGATTAAATATTGTCCGCATACCTGGACAACGGGACTGGGATTCGCCGTGGCATTGCAACTTGTGGGGGTTTTACCGCCGGAAGAACGCGGTCTGCTGGAATACCCCCAGGAGGGCAACTGGAAACCGGAATACTGGTCGCGCTTTATCAAGGGCGGCATCACAACCGATCAGGAGGGACGAATTAAAATACCGGACAGACCGGGATTAGGTATTGAGATCGACTGGGATGTCATTCAACGTTTTGGCAAACGCATCTATCGCGGAACTAATGCTACTGTAGCCTATAGTGCTTTACTGGATCGCGGTTTAAAACAGGCCATGTATTTGAAGAAGAAAAAAGCCGTCCAGCTTGAACGGACCGCAAAGGCACAGTTTGTGATCCCGGAACCACCTTTTTAAATTTGTTTCTTTGTTGTAATTCACACTGAGTCCAAAATCAGCAGATATTAGCTTGTTGATGAATGCCAACGTTTTGTGGTAACACTTTTGTATTTGTTAGCAGAGGTATTATCCAACCCATACCTTTTTGATAATCCTCAGCTCCAGATTCCCAAAAACGTCCAATCGATTTTGATCCGCCTTCGCATACGACCTGTCTTCCGAAGCACGGTTAGTGCGTAGGAATGACTACGGCGGACGAGAAGGGTGAGTTGAATTCCCCGCTGCTTGCCGGCGGAATTGTGGGTCCAGGGCTTGTCCGGGGTTCATACAATTGATTATGGGAATGATGTGCCAAAAACGACGGTTTTTGACAAAAGCTAAAAATTATTTTACCATTCTCTATGAAGATAGAAAGACTCACAATGATTAAAAACACCGTTTATATAAAAACGGACACCCCTAATAATTGTTTGTTTTGGAATGGGACTTAATCCTGTAAATTGAGTTCAGATAATCATGACTGATTTCAATCAAAAGGCAAAAGCTGATTGGTTTGATCTAGTTCCAAAGCTGGAACTCCACATCCATCTCGAAGGAGCCATCCCTCTCAGCACGCTCTGGCAACTGGTGCAAAAATACGGAGGTGATAGTGATGTGCCTGATGAGAGAGCGTTGCGTGAGAAATTCACTTATGTTGATTTTCCTCATTTCATCGATACCTGGATTTGGAAAAACCAGTTTTTGAGGGAATACGAGGACTTCTCCCTCATTGCCGAAGCAGTGGCACGTGAGCAGGCCAAACAAAACATCTGTTATACCGAAGCATTTTACTCACCCCCGGACTTTGTCCGTCATGGAATCAGAACACAGGAGCTTACTGAAGCCATCCGGAAAGGGTTGGCAAAGGTACCGGAGGTTGAGATCGCCTTGGTAGCTGATCTCGTACGAGACTTTGGTCCGGATAAAGCGGCCGTGACACTGGCTGAGGTCCAGGAGGTCCAGGATCGGGGTGTGATCGGTATTGGAATCGGGGGATCGGAACAGGATTTTCCACCAGAGGAGTTTGAACAGGTATTCAAGAACGCCCGGGACATGGGTTTCCGCACCAGTGCACACGCCGGAGAAGCTTCCGGTGCTGCCAGTATCCGCGCGGCCATTGATCATCTGCACGTCGACCGCATTGGACATGGTACCCGCGCGAAAGAGGATCCGGCACTGGTTGAATATCTGGCTGAAAGAAAGATTCCGCTGGAGGTCTGTCCCACCTCAAATGTCTGTGCTGGTGTTATCAGCACATTCCGGGATCATCCGGTGCGGGAATATATGAACGCCGGACTGATAATCACTATCAACACGGATGATCCGGTTATGTTTGATACCAATCTGGCCCAGGAGTTCAGACTTCTGGAGAGTAAGTTTGATCTTGATCGTGAAGACATCCGTAACCTGATCCTCCAGGCAATTGAATCATCCTGGATGCCGCTGGAGCGGAAGCAGATCTTCCGTAACGATTTTCAAAGTGATCCAGCCTGGCGTTGATGATTGCTGATTTCTCTCTAAACACAATTCTCACTGGATATTCATAATTTTTTCCCTTGACCGGGCAGTTGTGCTTTTATTAGATTCTTGTATGGTTGTTGGTACAACCAACTAATAATAGCAATAAACATCCGCTGGCAAATACATTTGTGGTTAGGGTAATGGCCCTTACCAGTCTCATTCTCATCTTATCAATTTCTGCGTTGTTGGACGAAACGTTCGTATGAAATCAGGTCCCGTCTGGAAGTAACAAGCGGATGTATACATGAAAATACATAGGGGTGAACAGTATGCTTAAGCATAAAACTTCCAGGTATGGCTTCTCCATCTTGTTGACCATCATGGTCTTGTTGGCGGGTTGTAACCGGTCAAAAGATAGCAGCGCCAACTTAAGAATTGTATCACTGGCTCCCAATTGGACCCAGACAGTGGTAGAGATCGGTGCCAAAGATCAACTCGTTGGAGTCACCCGCTTCTGCATCTATCCGGCCGAGATCCCTGAAATGGTCATAGCCGGGGACCTGATAAGTATTGGTGGCTTCGTGGATCTGTCCATGAGCCGGGTCGATTCGCTTAAACCTGATCTTGTTCTTACGGCTACGGGCATGCAACTGCGTTTTCATGATTTCCTGAAAGAGCAGGGAATCCCTTTCATCCATATGGAAGAAACCAGCCTGGCCGAGACCTATGAGAAGATCCTGGCACTGGGGACATTTATAAATAAAGGAACTGAAGCCGGCAAACTTATTGAATCAATCAAGTCGGAACTCGTAAGCATGGAACAGGAATTTGCCAGCTTTCCCAACGTGAAGGTGTATTACGAGATTAATTATGCCTATAAATGCGTTCCTGGTGCTGATTCTTATATCATCGAACTCATGCGCATGGTTGGTGCCGATCCCATTTATGCCGACCGTCCGGGTATTGCCCCCTCCGTAACCTGGGACGATGTATTGGTAGCGAATCCCGAGGTTATTCTGATTCCTTGGTGGGAGACAGCCTGGCAGGAGGGAACCCATTTTAAGGGACCTCAACGGGGTTATGGCACAACCAGCATCGGTGAAGTGGCAGCACGGGAAGGTGCACAAACCATTACAGCAGTTAAGACGGGGAAGGTTCGTTATATAAATTCTGCCAAGACAAAACAGGCCGGACCCATGATTCCCATTGCGGTACGACTTTTTGCAGAAGCTATACACGCCCCAGGCCGCCCCGCAAGGATGCAAATGGATTTTGTGCCGCAATTCATGGAAGAGCAGGATACCTTTGTCCCGGAACTGGAAGTTGTCGAGTAGGTTGGGATTTCATGTTTGAGGCTAGCGAAATAAGCGATTTTTATGAGCGGTTAAAAAATGGGCTGGGATTAAATGGTAATCTGATTCGACATATTCGCGATCTCACGATCATGAATATTTCCCATGGCGTTATGCTGGTAGTAGCCTGCGATTCGGATGGTGGAATCGGTTCCAAGGAACAGGACCTGGTCCAGGTTCCGGGGCAGATACTGGGACGGTTTGCGGTTCGTGTACCGCTCATGGAGATGCTGGCTGCCGGGGCTATCCCAGCTGTGGTTGTCGATACTCTCGCTGTAGAAATGGAACCCAGCGGTCGAGCCATCATTGAGGGCATTCGCGAAGAGTTATACCTGGCGGGTTTGGATGCGGACAAGGTTCTTACTGGTAGTACAGAAGATAATGTACCCACTGTGCAGACCGGGATTGGTGTGGTGGTGATCGGTTTTGTGAGCAATACGGATTTCAGACCGGGTAGTTCACAGAATGGGGACATCGTGGTGTGTGTAGGTAAACCAAAATCGGCACCGGATGATAAAGTGGACCTGAACGATCCGGAGATCGCCGATACCGTCTGTGCCCGTACTCTGGCTGAACTGGACTTTATCCATGATATCCTGCCCGTTGGATCAAAAGGGATTAGCTATGAACAAGCCGAACTGGCTGAATGCGCCAATTTGACCATCCTGCCCGAATCCGACCCGGGTATTGATATTCACAAATCGGCTGGTCCATCAACCTGCGTCCTGGCTTCCTTGCCGGTGTCGCGGCTTTCTGACATTCGGATAACTGTTGAGCAGCCCGTGTTCGCGATCGGTAGACTGGTTGATAAAGATTGATCATGATGCGAGAAAAGTTATTCAATAAAATTTATGGCTGCCTTCTGGGTGTTGCTGCAGGCGATGCGTTGGGCATGCCCACCTCATTATTACCTCCTGATGAAATTCAACGGCTGTTTCCGGGTGGTGTGGACTCATTTTTGCCAGCTCCGGCCGGACACATGATCCATGACCAGATGGTGGCGGGGGAGATCACTGATGACACCCAGCAGACCCTGCTGCTGGCAGATTTGTTTTTAGCAACAGGTAGCTTTACAGCGGAAGGGGTAGCCCGGAAGCTCATTACCTGGGCGGAGAGAATTAACGCATTCGATGGAATGTATCTGGGACCAAGCTCATTGCGAGCCCTGACACTGATAAGGGGTGGTGCAGACATTTCTAAAACAGGTCTGATTGGCGACACCAATGGCGCCAGCATGCGGATCTCAGCGGTGGGCTTGGCTCATCCCGGGGATCTGGAAGCTGTTGTCACCGATACGGCTGAGGTCTGCAAACCAACCCATAACACCAATATCGCCATCGCCGGGGCTGCCGGAGTGGCTTCTTTCATCGCTGCAGCCCTCGATAGCGATAATCTGGAAGAGTGCATCGACGCCTATTTCTATGGAGTAAAAGCAGGGATGCAACGAGGTGGCAAATGGACAGCGGCTTCCATTCAGCATCGCACTGAATGGGCACTTAATCTGGTCAGATCGGGGAAGAGCGAAAAGGACATCTGGTCAGATCTGTATAATTATATTGGTACAGGTGTGGCTACGTCAGAAGCGGTTCCCACGTCCCTAGCCTTGGTGGTGATGTATGCTGGGGATCCCTGGCAAGTGATCAGGGCTGCGGCCAATCTGGGCGGTGACTGCGATACCATCGGCGCAATTGCCGGCAGCATGGCTGGTGCTTTCGCTGGAGCGGATACTTTTCCGGATCATGTCGCTCCAAAAATAGAAGCGGTGAATCAGCTCGGTCTTGAAGAGTATGCGTACCGGTTTGTCAAGAAGCTGTCCATCGCAGAAGGCTTTTCATGACCACTAACTTTCGGAGATTTATTAAATGAAAACATTAACAGGTACTCTCTTAATTCTATTACTGGTCGTGCTCCTGCCTATCACGGTTTTCAGCCAGATCGATTCGACAGTTACCAATACATCCAATACCACTCGGGTAGTGCTCACGGAAGAGGATTTCATCAAACACAACTGTGAGAATGTTGGTGATGCTTTAAAGATCATTACCGGTGTATATGTGAATGCCCAAGGTGATATCGCCCTCCGTGATGTCAGCACTTCCAAAGTTGTGGTGATTATGGATGGCCAGAAATTGAACGTTCCAGGGAGTATCGGAGTCAGGGTGAGTTCCATTTCCATCGAAAAAGTAGCTATGATTGAGCTCTTGAGAGGGGGACGGTCCGCTGAATACGGCGCTGATGCAGTGGGAGGTGTCATTCGAATCACCACCAGATCCAAGACCGAGAGCGACAGTGATACCCGGGCCTGGAGCCTGGGTCTGAAAGGGTCACTGGGATCCTATGATCGCCAGATATATATGCTGAACCATTCCAATACACTGAATAAATTCGATTACATGCTTTCATACAGACGCGAAACCTGGGATGGTAATTTTGAGTATTCTGATTACCCTTATGAGGATTACGGTCAGCGGATCACCCATGCAAATAACCATCAGTCCAGCTACAGTACCTTTGCCAAAATAGGGACTGTGCTGGGTGAGGATGGAAAACTGCAATTCTCCAGCTCTACCTATGTTGCTGATAATGGTACACCGGGAATGTCATACCGGCTCACCAATGATGCGCGTTTGCGTTTTGATAATTACACCTATAATCTCAATTATGATAAACAAACCCTGTTTGCCGGATTCTCACTGAAGGCCCAGGCCTATTATCTGAATATCCGGACGCGTTTTGACGATCCCACCGGCAGCGTTGTTGAAATCCACAGCGATCATAAAAATTACGCAAATGGTGTTGACCTGAGTCAGGCCGGGAGTTTGGGAAAAAATGTTGATCTATCCTATGGCTATTCAATTCGCAGTGACGAGATTAATTCCACGGAAGTAGGTAATAGGGTACGTGACACCCAAAGTGCTTTTCTCACAGCTTCCGCGTCGGGGAAGCTGATCGCACCCTTAAACCAGTGGGAAGCGGTGCTGGCCCTACGTTACGATGCCCCTTCGGACTTTGCTTCGGAAATGAGCCCCCGCCTGAGTCTGTCTACCGGGTACCAGGGTAAGATCAAGGTTGGGCTGACCACGCATATCACCCGTTCTTACAGGGCTCCCTCATTTAATGATCTATACTGGCCCCGGGATGCCTACGCAATTGGTAACCCGGACCTCAAATCAGAGTACGGTCTTAATTACGATATCGGTCTGAATATTAATGGGCCGGATATGTTGGTGAACATCTCTACATCGGTAAACTATTTTAAGAATGATGTTACTGACCTGATTCTCTGGGCGCAGAACCACCCCGATGGACTCTGGACACCGTCCAATCTGTCTGAGACTTCCACGACCGGGATCGAAACTTCTGTGAACATCAGCGCCCTGGATAATAAGATCATGACCAATGTGGAATATACTTACATGGAAGCATTGAACAAGACGGAGGATGATCAAACCGTCTATAACAAGTACATTATATACCGGCCGAAGAACAAGCTTGACATCACGTCCACCCTGCGCTTGGATAAGATCGAATTGAACTTCATTTATCACTGGGTGGGATTAAGGTATACCAAGCCGGCGAATACCATCTGGTTACCCTCGTACCAGTTGATGGATGTGAATCTGACCTACCGCTACAATCTCAAAGATCTGTCAGGTAATGCTACCTTGGAGCTTACAAATCTAACTGATGAGGACTTCTGGCGAGTTTGGGGAACGGCTGAACCAGGCCGGATGATTAAAATGTCGCTGGGTGTAAACCTGTAGAAGGACTGATCAGACCGCTATGTCTCAACACCTAAAAACCTGGATCACCACTTTGTGCATGTGTCTGTTAGTTTTAAATGTGAATGCTCAAGAGCGTGGGAGACTTGTCGGACGCATTGTGGATGAAGCCACTGGTGATCCCTTGTTTATGGCCTGTGTTGTTCTGCAGAAAACCCATCAGGGAGCTGAATCTGACCATGAAGGTTACTACTGGATCCCGGATATTCCACCTGGTACCTATGAGGTTCAAACCAGTCGGATCGGCTATACCAACGTAGAGGGCCAAGAAGTACGGATTGCCGCGGGTCTCACCACCGAAATGAATATCAGCATGGTCAATGATCCAATCTATGCTAAGGAAGAAGTGACGGTTACTGCCACACGAGGTAATGATCTGGTAAGCGAGGTGCCGGCATCGGTGACAGTCATTAATGCTGAGACCATCGAACTACAGAAACCTCAGAACCTGGCCGAGGTATTGCAGAACGTCCAGGGTGTGAACATTAAGGACTATGGCGGGATCGGAGGGATTAAATCTGTCTCGTTGCGCGGCAGTAGCGCAAGTCAGGTCCTGGTGCTGGTGGATGGACAAAGGGTAAATGATACTGCTTCAGGTCAGGTTGATTTCAGTCGGATATCTGTTGAAGGCGTCGAAAAAATCGAGGTCGTACGGGGGGGCGGCTCAGCATTGTACGGTGCGAATGCCATTGGCGGGGTAATCAATATCATCACCCGGAAAGAAAAAGCCCGTAATATAACCCGGGGATCCCTGAATATCATGGCCGGTTCATTCTCATCCGCCTCGGTGAAGACGGATCTGCGCAATTCCGGTGAGCATTACGCGGCTTCCCTTACCTGTAAAGCCCTGCATACGGATGGGGATTTCCGCTACCGGCATCCTGATTTGGACAGCTTGGTAGAGAAGGCCAACAACGATTTCACCGCCTATGATGTGTTTACCAATTTCCAGTATACACTGGGTGAGAAACCACGGGAGCACACGATTGACGTTTCTTATAACTATTATACCAATGATAAGGGTAGTCCCGGATCCACCACCCAACCCTATGCCACAGCGCGTACCACAACTCAGAGCAACCGCCTCAACCTGAACATTCAAGGTAAGCTGAACCTGTTCAACAACTACCGTATTCAGGGTTTCGGGAGTCAGTCCACCAATACCTATTTCAATGAAGAAATGACTGTTGCGGCTGATGATACTCATAAAACAGCAGCCACCGGTCTTGAAATGCAGTTCACCAGTACACTCACAGCTAACCAGACCCTGATCTACGGGGCAGGAATCCGCCAGAACAAGAGCGGTGGTGAAGGTTCAACAGACTTGGTCAATGAGCGAGCGGAGCGTTTTGCATTTATGCAGGATGAATTTTTCATCCACTTCGACCGGATCAGGTTGATCCGCTCAATCGCATTCTTGCCTGCTCTACGTTTGGACGGTTACTCAGATTTTGGTAATCACATCTCAAAAAAACTAGGCACGGTTCTGAATCTGGGATTAGCTTGGCGGACTTCGATCAAAGCCAATTGGAGTTATAATTACAAGGCGCCGAGCTTCAATGATTTGTATTGGCCTGAAGATGCCTTTACAATAGGGAATCCTGACCTGAAGCCTGAATATGGCACCGACTGGGACCTGGGATTGAGGTTGCGGTATCCCATACTCAACGGGATCGCGTTTGATATCAATTACTTCAGGATGCAACTCACGGATCTCATCGTCTGGCGGCAGGGTGGTAGTGGTGGAAAGTGGGCTCCGGAAAATGTAAGTAAAGCAGTCATTCGGGGCGTGGAAGGATCTCTAAGCCTGAAGCTCGTACCAAAACTATTAGACCTGGCGGTGAACTACACCTATCTGGATGCCCGTAACAATGATAAAAATGATCGTAATTACTATCAGAAATATCTGGTATACCGACCAAAGCATACCTTGAATATCAATCTGTCAGGCTCTTGGCGTGGATTCACCGGGAACCTGAGCGGGCAACATGTAGGCTATCGCTATGTGTCTCCGGCTAATACGATCTGGCTTGATCCCTATCAGGTTGCAGACCTGACCCTGGGATGGCAGCACGACCTGCAGGGCTGGGACTTGGATGTTTCGCTTCAGGTCAAGAACATGTTTAACAAGTTATATGAGTTTGTTCACCATCAACCAATCCCGGGCCGGGAGTTTCGGCTCAATGTGGGGATCGGTTGTAATTTTAATCAATAAAAAAAAGGAATTCAAAAGGAGGAATGAATATGCTGAAATCGATTAACTTGGTGTTAATCCTCTCCCTGGCTATGTTTTGCTTTTTCGCATGCGAAGATGAGCCGGAAGATAAGGATACACCGGAAGCAGCGCTGGCACTGTATGTCTTGAATGCCATTGGTGTAACTCTTTCTCAGGTTGATCTGGAGACAGACGTGGTAGCCAATGACGTGGCAACCCTGGGCCAGTGGCCTAACCAGGTGATCTTCCATAATGGCAAGGTCTATGTGGTGAACTCCGGCACGAACAATATCATGATCTTCGATCCTGATAACAATTTCGCTGCCGAGACGCCTATCGCCCTGGATGATGGGAACAATCCCATGAATATGGTCTTCTACGACAATAATACCGCCTATGTCAGCTGTTCTGCTTCAGGGAAAGTGTTAAAGGTCAACCTCAGTACCAAGGTTGTTGACATGGAGATCACAGCAGGCACTGGCACGACGGGTATCTGTCTGGCAAATGGGAAGATCTATGCTACCAATACCGGCTTCAACCCGGATTACACCTATTCACCTGGCACAGTTACCGTTATCAATGGCTCCAGCGGGGCTGTCATAACAACTATAAGTGTTTTTCTGAATCCACAAGCCGCTGCCACGGACCCCGATGGCTTGGTTCATGTTGTCTGTACAGGAGACTGGTGGTCGGTCTTTGGCAAGATCGCCGTCATCGATCCGGCTACGGACACCGTAGTAGATTCGGTTCTCACTGCTGGTACACCTGGTAGTATTGCCATTTCTGAGTCTGATAATATGGCCTATCTCGCTGTCTGGGGCGCGGGACTCCTCTCGTACAACTGGGAGACCTACACCATGGTGAACGACACCAGCGACTACTTCTGGGGTGCCGGTGGTTCAGGTGTTACAGTTGATACGGAAGGAAATGTTTTCATCTCCATCTGGGACGATGACCAGGTTCTCAAGCTCGATGCGAACGAAACTGTACTGGCAACTTACGACGTCGGTGACAGTCCCTCCTCGCTGGCTTTACGGATCGAGTAGTTCCGTATCGCACAACCTGCTTGAGATAATTTAAGCTGGGTTGTTCAAGTTACAGGAATGGGGAGTGATCTCGAAGCGAGGTTCATCCCCATTCCTGATGAAGCATTTTATCCATCTCTTCCTGTTGTACTGGTTGACAGTGGGAAACGGTGAACTGGTATAATTGGATTACTTAAAACTGGAAGGGTTCTCAATGGATTCCGCTTATATAGTTGAGGACATCAAGCTCGCGGCTTCAGGGCATGAGAAAATCGCCTGGGCTGGTCGCTGGATGGGAGTTTTGAATCGGTTGGAAAAGCGCTTTGCCAGAGAAGGTACTTTTCAGGGAAAGCGTGTTGCCATCTGTATCCATCTTGAAGCCAAGACGGCCTATCTGGCTGAGGTCGTTCAACAACTGGGCGCCGAGGTCTGGATCACCAGCAGCAATCCCACCTCCACGAAGGATGACGTCTGTGCTGCCCTGGCTGAGAATGGGATTCATGTCTACGCGCGGCACGATGCAACGCCAGCGGAATACGAATCCTATCTGGCGGCCATCACGGATTGTAAACCGCATATCATCGTCGATGACGGAGGTGATGTTTGTGATTATCTGGGCCGGCATCCGGAGAACGCCGCTGAACTTGCAGGGATCTGTGAAGAAACCACCACAGGCGTGAAGCGGCTGCGAGCAAAACACGCCAGAGGTGAACTGACCTTTCCGGCTCTGGCCATCAATGATGCCCGGTCAAAATTTCTGTTTGATAACCGCCATGGTACCGGCCAATCGACATGGTCGTCCATTATGAATCTAACCAATCTGAATGTAGTGGGGACAACCGTGGTTGTCATCGGTTACGGATGGGTTGGTCGGGGAGTGGCCCGCCGGGCATCCGGGTTGGGAGCCGAGATCATCGTCACTGAGATCGATCCTTGGAAGGCCTGGGAAGCCCGGATGGAGGGGTTCAGGGTCATGCCGATCGTCGAAGCGGCCCCGCTGGGTGACTATTTTGTCACCTGCACGGGTGAGGAACGGGTGGTTCGCGAGGAACATTTTGACCTGATGAAAGACGGCGCCTTCCTGTCAAATGCAGGTCATTTTGGTTACGAACTGGATATTCCCGCCCTGGAAAAGATGGCCGACTCAAAGCAGAGGGTACGTACTAAAGTTGATAAATACCAGTTGTCTGATGGACGGCGCCTTTATCTGCTGGCTGATGGCGATATTATCAACATTGCTGGCGGACTGGGACATCCGGTTGAGATCATGGATATGTCCTTTTCATTACAACTGGCTGCCATGCACTATGTGCTAAATACTACCGGGCTCTCCCCGGGTGTCCATACCGTCCCAAAACGGATCGATGAACTGGTAGTACGGGAAAAAATGGCCGTCGAAGGATTTAATATCGATGAAGATCCCAAAGGAGAGAACTGAGCTATGCAGTATCTGATAAATGTAATCGGTATAATCATTTTGATGGGCATCGCCTGGAGTCTGTCGAATAATCGTAAAGTCGTGAACTGGCAAGTCATCGGATGGGGGATTGGTCTTCAATTGATCTTTGCCCTGTTTGTCTTTGTGATCCCAATTGGTTCTCGCTTTTTCCTACTGATCAATGATCTGGTGATGGCAGTTCTGGATAGTGCTTTTGCGGGCACCTTCTTTGTTTTCGGCCCCCTGGCTGTTGGACCGGGTGCAACTGGTCCCGGTGGAGCAACCTCCCTGGGATTCATCCTGATCACCCAAGCCCTGCCAACCATCATTTTCTTCGCAGCACTCATGGGGGTTCTCTACCACGTGGGTGTCATGAACCGGATCATCCAGGGTTTCTCCTGGCTGTTTACGCGTCTGATGAAGATCAGTGGTGCAGAATCATTAAGTGCCTCAACGAACATCTTTGTGGGTATCGAATCCGCATTGGTAATCCGGCCCCATCTGATTAAAATGACCAAATCAGAGCTTACCACAATCCTCACTGCAGGTATGGCCACCGTAGCTTCCAGTATGTTGGCCGTGTATGTATTCATGCTGCGGGACCAGTTTCCCACCATTGCGGCCCACCTTGTATCGGCCTCAATCATGAATGCACCGGCCGCCATCATCATGTCAAAATTGATCTACCCGGAAACCGAAACCCCTGAAACGCTGGGACTGCATGTCAAGCCGGAATACAAGAAGGATCCGAATCTGATCAGTGCCGTGATTTCCAGCGCTACCGCAGGGGCCAGACTCATCATTGGGATCGTCACTCTTCTGTTAGCTTTTCTTGGATTGGTAGCCCTGGCCGACAAGATTCTGGTACTCTTTGGCTCCCAGATCAATACGCTGTTTGGGATTGGCATCGATTGGACCTTAAAAGGTTTGCTGGGTTACCTGTTCTACCCGGTGACGCTGTTGCTGGGTATACCCTTTCAGGATGCGGCTGTGGTAAGCAAGATCATCGGTAGCCGTGCGATCGTGACGGAAGTAGCTGCTTTCCAGAATCTGGCAGCTGTGCTTCAGAGCAATGTTGTCCTCGAACCACGTACGGTGGTGATCACCACTTACGCTCTTACCGGATTTGCTCATATTGCTTCACTGGCCATTTTTGTGGGTGGTATCGCCGCCCTGGTGCCGGAACGCTTGAATGATCTGTCACGCCTGGGCTTCCGCGCTTTGCTGGCTGCAACCCTGGCTACACTACTCACTGCTGCGGTTGCAGGGCTTTTCTATAACCCGAATTCAGTATTACTGAACCTGTAAAAGAGAGAGGTAACTATGAGCGGCTCTTCATTTGGACTGATACTTCTGGCCGGATTATCCGGTATTTGTCTATCACTCATTGGAATAAGCTTCCGGATCGGACAGAATCGAGGTGTAATCCCGCTCCACATCTCCATGTGTATGGGTCTGGCCGGAACGATTTTCTTTGGGGTTCAGGTGAATTGGGCTGATTTCGGAGAACTCCCTACCTTTGTGTGGATCTTGGCGTTCCTTACCACTGCCGGCCAGATCGGAGCCATGCATCTGGTTCGAATCTGCCTGGGTATGGGACCATTATCGCCCCTGTGGTCGGCCATGAACCTTACCTTTCTACCCGTGATCCTGTATTCGGCCATGGTCTTTTCAGAAAAGATTACCATTACTGGTTATGCGGCCTTACTGGCAGCCGTGATCTGCGTATTCTTCGCATCCCAGACCGGTAGTACACACCCGCCTGAAGACGAGGCTGGTCGAAAACGTAGCCTGCGCGTTAAAGCAATATATGGCATCCTTTTGCTGTTGGTGCTCATTGGTAACAGCATTGTTTTTGTCGTACTCAAGGATCTGGGTACACGTGTGATCGAGAGCGGTGGTGATACAACATACCTGATGAAATATCTAGCGCCGATATACTTCCTCATGTACATCAGCCTGGCGGTTTTTTCGGGTTTTACTGCCTGGATACAGAAAGCTGTTCCCAACCGCTACACCGATTTGATCTGGTTGGGAGTTATGGCCGCTGGCGGTTCCATCTCCGGACTGCTCCTAATTAAAACTTGTATGACTCTGCCAGCAGGACTCTTATTTACCATCAATGGTATGATCACTATTCTGGGAGGTGTTATAGCTTCGGTGATCTTCTTTGGTGAATCAATGAAACTAAGCTGGTGGGGAACGGTGGGATTTGGCTTGCTGGCGGTGCTGCTGGCAAATCTGTAAGTGCAAGGGAGCGGCTGAAAGGGATCATTCTGGTGAGAGGATGGAAATCATGAAACGGAGATTTTTACTAAATCACACCAGTTCAGCTCAGATACTTGTGCTCATCCTGTTTGTCGTTTTTTGGGGCTGCGAACCCGCCCAGTCACCTATCACAATTGCTATCATGGGTGATCAGACCGGTGCCCATGATCTGGATTCAGCCTATTCGGTCATGGCAGTTGCTGCTCAACAAATGGCAAAACATTCACCGGATATTCTCCTGCACGTTGGCGATATGACCGAAAGTAAGGTTAGCGATAGTAGTGTATACAGCGCAGATTTTCATACGGCGGTGAGTATTATGGAAGCCGTGGGGGTTCCCTGGTATCTCACGGCTGGTGATCATGACGTCAATCCATCCGTGTTTAAACCAAGATCTACAGATCGGTCCAATGAACTGCGTTTTCAGAATTTGTGTGTGGGGATTGGTCTGCCTATGCAGGATCATCTGTATTACTCAGTGGATTTACAGGATTATCACCTGGTCTTTCTTTATTCGCTTGAGACTTTGCACACCGACCCGCGCTGGGGTTCGATATTTCTCAACCAGATATCTGAAGAACAACTGGATTGGTTGCGATCTGATCTCGATCAGAATAGAACTTCCAGAGGTATTATAGTGGTAACCCATCATCCCCACTGGTATTCATGGTCGAATTGGTACCGGGTCCATAAAGTTTTACGGGATTATCCGGTATTAGCCGTGATCGCTGGTCATTATCACTACGATCAGGACGATGGTATAATCGATGGTATTAATTACTTGGTGCTGGGCGCAACTGGGGGTACTATCAAAGACGCAGACGCCGAATCAGGAGGATGTCACGAATATGCCCTGCTCACCCTCGTTGATGGAGCCGTGAGCAGCTATGAACTCCATGAGGTATACAGCGATTCAATCCTTGAACGAACATCTCGCCGCTCCATGGACCGTATCCAGGCTTTATCAACATCCATGAGCAATGTTTATGGGGATGAAAAATTAATCCTAAAGAGTAATCGGCTATTCTCCATTGATGGGAGTGATCAGGAAATCTCCAAAACCTCGCTGGATATCGAATCGATCGCTAATCCTTTAGATCTGCCTGTGGAGTTATCCATTCACCCGGTTGGTACTGTCTTGAAATCCCCTCGTTGGGTTGGAAGCAAAGCCGGTTTAAGTGGTGAGCAGGCAGTGATCCTTGAACCTGGGGAGCGATGTGGTTGGGCTAATTATGCCAGTAGTGGGCAATGGATTGCCCCAGCCGCCATCTGGGAAGCAGACCTTGCAGATGAAGTATTTGATCCTGAAAATCCTCCCATCATCGGCGTGGATATCAGAATGTCATTTAAGGATACCCGGCCACGGTGGATATCCTCCCGGGTCACTTATCCAGTGAAATGAGAAAACCGGTCATGAGACTATTAATATTATAAATAAAGGATATTTCAGATTGGATAAACGCCAGAGAATTTTAGAAAAAACAGAGTTCAACCGGAACGGGATCATCCCTATTTATTATCAACTTCAGGAAGCGCTTTCGGAATGGATCGCGGATGGTATCTATAAACCTCATGACAGATTACCTTCGGAAAATGAGCTATGCCGTCAGTTCAATGTGAGTCGTAATACCGCCCAGAGAGCCCTCAAGACCATCGTTGATAAGGGAGCCGCTTACCGCGTTCAGGGCCGGGGAACTTTCGTGGCGGATAAACAGATCACATATAGTATTACAGCAAAACTCAGCTTTTCAGCGGAGATCATTGGTCTGACCAAAGAAACTCGGAGCATTCTGAACTTTTCCAGAAATCAGAAGGCATCATTGCATGTCTCCAGACTATTGGAAATTGAGGAAGGTGAGCAGGTTACCACTATCCAGCGTATTAGGCTGGTGGATGAAACTCCGGCTGCTCTTATGACCTCTTACCTCCCACGCAAACTGGTTCCGGGGCTGCTGGAAAGAATGGTGCCAGAGGGTTCCCTCTTTAAAACCATTAAAACCGAGTATGGGCTGGAGGTAGGATCGGGATCGGAGACCCTGCAGGTTGTAAACGCCGACGAGTATGAAGCTAAGCATTTAGGAATATCAAAAGGGAGTGCGGTTTTTCTCATCGAGCGCATCAGTAAATGCACAGATGGGATGGTAATAGAACTGGCGAAGACCATCCTGCGAGGTGATATTAGTAAATTTACTGTAGAATTATCATAAGCAACAGGATCAGTTTGATTGATAACGGCTAGATTCCAGTCGATTTTATATCATTCTATTAATTAGTCTGGTGAGTCTATTAAGACTATGGAAATGATTTTATTGAAAAAGCCATTGCCACCATTTTCACGCCATCTATCTACGCCTGATGTACATCAGGACTTCGATAGACAGGTCGCTTTTCATCCATCTTCGTCTAGCGACTACGCCGGATAAATTTGTCGACGAGACAGCGGAGTACTCATCCGTCTCCACTCTTCGAGCTACGACGAGACAAGCCTGTCCACCGCCTGTCTGACGAAATACAGTGTAGTCAGGAAGCCATTCCTGCGCACAAATTGTGCTTTGGAAGGCAAGCCTTGGCCTGCCAAACGAAGCCTTGGCGTAGTTTGGCGCAGGTGGATAATCCGCAGGTCATAGATCCCGCATTAGCGGGGAGCGGGGTTCAAATTCCTAAAAACGTCTAATCGATTTTGATTATGGGAATGGTGTGTCAAAAACGCTGGTTTATAGGACAGAAAAGGATGTTTCAAACAACAGGGGCTGGTTAAAATAATCTGACTTAAAAATATCTGCTTGAGTTGGTAAATTGATAATGTTAATTAGGCCTGAAGTACTCTCATTATATCAGGTCCAATGTGTCCAGTCGTTTTTGACAACGGACACACATGGCACTAAGCTAATAATTAGATTGCCGTATAAAAAAAGGGCAGTCGGAATGACTACCCTTTTCTATCAATTATATTCTAAACAGGATTACTTCATGTAGACCATTTTCTTAACGGATCGATAGGATCCTGTTTTCAGGACATAGAGGTAAGCACCGGAACTCAGGTGACCGGCTTCAAAACGGACTTGATGTCTACCAGCTTCCTGTGTTTTATTCACCAATACAGCCACTTCCCGACCCAGTAGATCATACACCCGGATACTCACAAATCCTTCGTCAGATAAAGCATAACTGATGGTTGTACTTGGATTAAAAGGATTGGGGTAGTTCTGATTGAGTGTAAAGTCTGTAGGTACATCTGCTTCCATTTCAGGCTCACTTGACCATGCCATCAGCTTTGCTGTACCTGTAGATTGATCGAAGAAACTGTCTAACGTAAGCACGCTTTCTTTATCAACTTTCACCTCGGGTGCTAGGATAGCGCCAGTGAACAAGGTTTTCTTCTTAAGTTCAACTTTGCCGTCCATCGTGTAGATTGTACCATAGAATTCAACCCTTTCTTCTAATTTCGCAACGTGGTGTTCATCACCTGAAATATAGAAGATGATGTCTGAGGCTCCTATAAATGAGTTATTCGCCGGTCCAACATAAGCTTGCTTGCTTATCTTTATTTTCCGTTCCACACGAATTTCTGTTGCTTCTTCAAAGCGGATATGGCTGTGTTTTTTTGCCTCTAGTTTCTCAATGTTGTAAACGCCGCCGGTGAGGATCAAAATTCCACGATCTTTTACCATAATGCGACGATAGTCCCCAGGCTCAAGCACCAATTCCTGATTTTTTTTAACGGTGATGTTCTGGCTACCCGCAGGTGCGGATTTGAAGGGAGGCAAAGAGTTGAAGAGCGGTGTCACAACAGCACTAAAGATATCACCGGTAATATTACCTTTATTATCCAGGTCGTTGGCGTATACATCACTTTCAATCAGAGCGTTTTTCTTTATCTGGATGCCGTCAGCCATCAATCTGTAACCAGGAGCCATATATGTGTCTTTATCGACTTTTAGTTCATAATGATGATGGTGGTGATTGTCGTCGTCATCCTCATCATCATCTTCGTCATCATCATCATCATCTTCATCATCATCTTCGTCATCATCATCGTCCCCATCATCGTTTCCATTCCCATGAACGTGAGCGTTATTTACTATAACATTCCCTGATGAGACCTCTACTGGCAATTTCGGAGTGATTCGTACACCGATTCCGGTTTAGTTCGTACAGCATTCC
>JACKQG010003174.1_pt1 | contig 20505 bp, 20 predicted proteins | sample 8237621 | NCBI WGS metagenome assembly JACKQG01 (sample SAMN15677084, study PRJNA649215) | marine metagenome | biome: marine; feature: Black Sea; material: saline water; isolation source: suspended particulate matter (SPM) from the Black Sea western gyre | collected 2013-06-09/2013-06-10 | depth... | reverse complement strand
TATTGGAGAATTGATGCCGATCAACTATTCAATTATTAAAGTGTCAGGTGGCTAGGAAAAAGAGAAATAAAATGATACACTGATAATATAGCCCTTTTGGAGCGGATTCTTTCCCGCATTTCTCGGAAGGCTTTTAACCTTCCAAAGGAGAAAAAGATGACCCTTTTAAATGAAGTCAGACAGGCTAAAAAGCTGCATCAAAGTGGATTAATGACCAAATCGAATGTAGTGGGGGTTGGCGTCGGCCTCAAAGATACACGGAGCGATAAATCCGACGAAATTTGCGTCAAGGTGCTTGTCACGCGTAAACTCTCTCCGGAGGCTTTGCTCTCAAAAGAACTTGTCCCGAAAGAGTTGGATGGCATCCGCACGGATGTAATTGAAGTCGGGGATTTGCGTGCCCTGCAAACGCCCAAAAATCGCTGGCGACCCGCTCCGGGAGGGGTCAGTATTGGACATTATCAGATCACTGCCGGGACGCTGGGTTGCATTGTGCGCGACAGAGATACCGGAGAGCGGTTGATCCTTTCCAATAATCATGTCCTGGCAAATAGCAATGATGCCAATATCGGCGATGCCATTCTACAGCCCGGTCCCACGGATGGGGGCAAGGTTACTACTGATACGATTGCCACATTACTTCGTTTTATCCCTATCCAATATACAACATCCCCAGGAACTTGTGACTATGCCAGGGTTTATGCCTCGATTGGCAATCTGATTGCCATCGCCCTAGGATCAAGCCATCGCGTCAGTGTAAACAGTTTCAGTCCGCAGGCCCTCAACAAAGTGGATGCTGCCCTCGCCCGTCCCAACGCCGATAGCGATGTGCTGGATGAGATCCGCGGTATTGGCGAGATCAGCGGTGTGCTGGAGGCAGAATTAGGGATGCCCTTGCGGAAATCGGGGCGGACAACAGATTTCACCACGAATCAGGTCCAGGTTCTGGAAGCCACGGTCAACGTCAGCTACGGGACAGGGCGGACCGCGACCTTTGAAGAGCAGATCGTGACCGGCCCCATGTCACAAGGTGGGGATTCGGGGTCGCTCGTCGTACACGGTGATTCCCTTGATGCTGTCGGTCTGCTTTTTGCAGGCTCTGACCAATCCACCATTCTCAGTCCCATTCAAACTGTGCTGGATCTGCTGAACGTCACCTTTGATAAGGAGTAAATATGACCGATAATTCAACCCTTCTTGAAAAGGCAAAAAGCGTTAAACGAGCGCATGAGGCGACCCTCCTGGCCAAACCCAATGTGGTCGGCGTGGGAATCGGTTTTCGGATTCAAAATGAAATGAGTACAGAGAATATTGCCATCGTTGTGATGGTCAGCCGCAAACTGCCCGACAGCGAAATCCAGCCTGCTGACCGCATCCCAACGGAGATCGAAGGAGTTCCTGTCGATGTGCAGGAAAGCGGAGAGTTTTACGCCCAATAGCGGGCGTTTAACCCTGAAATTGCAGGGTATTTTTTAGATACTTTCGAATATGGTTTTGTAGCTTTTTCGGCTTGATCGTATCAATCTCCACCTGTTTCGCCTCCACGAAATTAGCAAAACGTACCAAGCCTTTGCCAAGCGCATCCGCAAAAGCGGGATCATTTACGGGGGCATCTTCCTCGTGCCAGAAACCCTTGATCTGCAGGGTCATTGTTGTTCGGTCAAGTTTGGGATCGAGGCGGGCGACCAGATCATCCCCATACAGGATCGGCAAAACATAGTATCCCCAGCGACGCTCTGCGACAGGTTTGTAGACTTCCCAAATATATTCAAAATCGAAGACTTGTTTTGCCCGCCCCCTTGCGCTGACGATCTCCAACGGCGCGACAAAGGTGACCTCATCCTGCGTGCTGGGACCAAGCGGAGTCCACCCCGCAGGGGTTCGCCCGGACTCCAGTTCCTCGAGCAGAGGCAAGTCCCGGGCAAGGGCGATCCAGCGCTCCTTTGAGCCCTCGATTTCCACAGGCACGATCACCTTTTGCTCATAGAGCGCAGCGATGCGCTGATCCGCTTCCTTGACCTCGATCTTGCGATTAATATAATCCGAGAAACTGACCCGCCAGCGTTTCTCGCGCATCAATCCCAAAAAGGAGACCGTTTTCCGGGCAAAGAAGTCTTCGGCTTCCGCCTCTGTGGCGGAATAGTCGAATTCAGAGGACGCGACGCGTTCGGTCAGGTCATAGACCCGGTCAAAGCCATTCCGATGGGTGATCATCACCTCGCCCGTGATCCAGAGCGAATATAAGGCGACGGAGGTATCCTTACCGCCGCGGTAGCTGTTGAGCAGTTTTTTATTCCCTTTGAAATCGCGATTGGCCATCGGGCCGTTGTCACGCAAAGCCTCCTTGACCTGTTTCATGGTTTCGGGATGTTCCTCCCTGAAGATTTTCAAGCGTTTCCATTCATAAGCCCTTTTCATATGCAGCCGCCAGTAGGGCAGCTCAGACATAGGATATAGGAAAAGCGTCCCGCCGTAATCAAAAAAACCGCGCTCCTGGTAGGCAACCTGGTGCAGCAGCTCGGGGCGATAATCGAGGACCCGCCCATACATGGCGATATCCTGGCTGCGGGCGATCACAATCAGCGGATCAAGCTGGAGCGCATCCATTTGGCGCAGGGCCGCGGCAGTGCCTGTTGCATCCGCAAAACGGCGACCGGGCCATAAGCCCTGCACCCCCATGATGAAGCGGCGATGAGTGGTTTTTGAGATTGATATAGAGTTCATAGTTTATTTTATCCGCCCGAACGTAAACGTCCGGGCTCATGGTGGAAGCCCCTCTGGGGGTTGCACACGAGGGCGATTTCGCGAAGCACCCTTTAGGGCATCGTCCTTTGGCCATTAGCCCTATGGTTGACCATCGGGCGGATATTATAAATAATGGTTTCCTTGCCAATCATTCTCGCCTGACCGTAAACGGATCAGGCTTATTGCGGAAGCCCCGCTGGGGCTGGACATTGCATAGATTAGTTGATTTCTTCCATCTTGATATTCAACGTATTTTCTGCGTGATGTTTTTTCTGATTATTCACATAGGCAACAATCTTCGGTAAGGCTTTTTCTGAAAAGCTAAAAACGCCATATTCTGCCTGCCATGCAAAAGGGCCATTCATATAATTTTGATTGATATGATGCGAGCTTGCTCCTTTGAGATGACCAATTGTCTTCGCCACCGATAATTTGGGTAGAATGGAAATGACCACATGAATATGATCTGGCATCCCACCGATGGCATGGGGAATACATTCCAACGCCGTAGCCTTGCCCCAAAGATAACCATACAGATCAGATTCCCATGCCGGGGAGATGAACTCTTCTCTATTTTTTGTTCCCCAAACGATATGGTAGAACAATCTCCATAAGGGCATAGCTGGCTCCTTTGTTTTTGGTTTCCTGTGAATTTTAACCGCCCGACGTGAACGGATCGGGCTCACAGCGAAAGCCCCGTTGGGGCTAGGGCGATTTATCGTCCTTAAGCTATGAGCCTGTTGGGTTTACCCACAAGCGGATAAGGCTACCCTCTCTTCTTCAGCCAATCCAGCAGTTTTTTGGTCGGCCAGGTATTGATCACATCCTCGGCGGTTAGCCAGGCGCGGCGGGCGGTGGCAACCCCAAAATGGAGCATATCGAGATGATCTTCGGAATGGGCGTCGGTGTTGATGCTGATCGGGATTCCCATTTCCTTTGCACGGCGGGCAAACCTATCTTCCAGATCGAGTCGGGAGGGGTGAGCGTTGATCTCCAATGCCACACCGGATACGGCCGCCGCTTTCAGGACAGCCTCCATATCCAGATCGGCCCCCTCGCGTTCAGGGATCAGGCGTCCGGTGGGATGACCGATGATATCCACATGCGGATTATTGATCGCGTTCAGCAGGCGTTGGGTGACTTTCTCCCGCGGCTGGCGCAGGGAGGAATGCAGCGAAGCGACCACCAGATCCAGCCCCGCCAGGAATTCATCCGGGTAATCCAGCGAACCATCCGCTTTGATCTCGACTTCGGTGGCATGCAGGATGCGGATACGATCTCCCAGCTCTTTTTGTGCGACTTCGATCTCGGCCTGTTGGTCTTTATGTTCTTCCATGCTCAGGCCACCGGCCACTCCCAGGCTGACGGAATGATCGGTAAACGCGATCACCTTGATCCCGCGTTTGGCAGCGGCTTTTGCCATCTCGAGCATGGATAGTTTGCCATCGCTCCAGGTGGAATGGACCTGCAGGTCGGCGCGGATATCTTTGACTTCGATCAGCTTTGGTAAATTTCCATCTTTGGCGGCCTGGACTTCACCACGATCTTCGCGTAATTCGGGCGGAATCCAGGGAAGGCCGAGGGCCGCGTAGACCTCCCCTTCTGTCGCACAGGTAATCTCGCCGGAACCATCTGTTTTTGTGAGGGCATGCTCGGATAGCGAGAGACCCTGATCAAGGGCCAACTCTCGCAAGCGGACGTTATGATCCTTGGAACCGGTCGCGTATTGCAGCGCGGTACCGAATTTTTCCGGCGGATGGACCCAGATCTGTGCGCGCTGCCCATCGCTGAACTCGATACTGGATTTGATCTCCCCTTTGCCGTGGACGCGCATCACGCGGGGCAGGGTGGTGAAAACTTCCATGACAGGCGCGGAATCCTCCGCTGCGACAAGGATATCCAGATCGCCAACGGTTTCACGCATCCTGCGGAATGAACCAGCTGGTTCAACGGCAGTGACACCCTCGACCTCTTTCAGAATGGCGATCAGTTCCTGCGCCAGCGGCCAGGCCTGACCCAGGGGAATCCGTCCCGAGCGCCGTGAGAGGGATTCTATCCCGGCGATGATCTGCTTTTCAGATTTTTCGCCCATCCCGGGCAGGTTGCGCAGTTTTCCCTCTTTGGCGGCTATTTCCAGGTCTGAGAGCTTGGTGATCCCCAGTTCCTTCCAGATCAATGAGATTTTTTTCGGTCCCATCCCGGGAATTGGGATCCAACCGGCCAATCCGGGCGGGACCTCCTCTTCGAGCTTTTCCAGATATTCCAATTTCCCCGTCGAGAGCAATTCATCGATCTTGCTGGCGATGGCCTGCCCCACCCCCGGGATATCTTTCAGCTTCCCCTCTTTCCAATACTCATTCGCATCCCGCCCCAAAGAGATCAGGCTTTCGGAAGCCTTTCTATAGGCCAGGGTTTTGTAAACGATCTCTCCCTTGATCTCAAGCAGGTCTGCGATCAGGGTAAAGGTATCGGCTAATTGACGGTTATTCATACCGGTAATCCTTTCAATATACAGAAACTCTTATTCCGATCCATTCTAACAAATAGAGTAAATAATGATCTTCTGGCTACTCATTCACCGCCCGGACGTGAACGTCAGGGCTAATAGCGGAAGCCCCATTGGGGCTGGCACGCGAGGGCGATTTCGCGAAGCATCGTTCATCCAGCTTGACTGGACCCTTTAGGGCATTGTCCTTTGGCCATGAGCCTGTTGGGTTCACCCACAGGCGGAAATTGTAAATAATAATTTCTATGCTCTCCATTCCTCGCCCGGACGTGAACGTCAGGGCTAATGGCGGAAGCCCCGCTGGGGCTGGCGAGCGAGGGCGATTTATCGTCCTTTGGCCATGAGCCTGTTGGGTTCACCCACAGGCGGAAATTGTAAATAATAATTTCTATGCTCTCCATTCCTCGCCCGGACGTGAACGTCAGGGCTAATGGCGGAAGCCCCGCTGGGGCTGGCGAGCGAGGGCGATTTATCGTCCTTTGGCCATGAGCCTGTTGGGTTCACCCACAGGCGGAAATTGTAAATAATAATTTCTATGCTCTCCATTCCTCGCCCGGACGTGAACGTCAGGGCTAATGGCGGAAGCCCCGCTGGGGCTGGCGAGCGAGGGCGATTTATCGTCCTTTGGCCATGAGCCTGTTGGGTTCACCCACAGGCGGAAATTGTAAATAATAATTTCTATGCTCTCCATTCCTCGCCCGGACGTGAACGTCAGGGCTAATGGCGGAAGCCCCGCTGGGGCTGGCGAGCGAGGGCGGTTTCGCGCGAAGCATCGTTCATCCAGCTTGACTGGACCCTTTAGGGCATTGTCCTTTGGCCATGAGCCTGTTGGGTTCACCCACAGGCGGAAATTGTAAATAATAATTTCTATGCTCTCCATTCCTCGCCCGGACGTGAACGTCAGGGCTAATGGCGGAAGCCCCGCTGGGGCTGGCGAGCGAGGGCGATTTATCGTCCTTTGGCCATGAGCCTGTTGGGTTCACCCACAGGCGGAAATTGTAAATAATAATTTCTATGCTCTCCATTCCTCGCCCGGACGTGAACGTCAGGGCTAATGGCGGAAGCCCCGCTGGGGCTGGCGAGCGAGGGCGATTTATCGTCCTTTGGCCATGAGCCTGTTGGGTTCACCCACAGGCGGAAATTGTAAATAATAATTTCTATGCTCTCCATTCCTCGCCCGGACGTGAACGTCAGGGCTAATGGCGGAAGCCCCGCTGGGGCTGGCGAGCGAGGGCGGTTTCGCGCGAAGCATCGTTCATCCAGCTTGACTGGACCCTTTAGGGCATTGTCCTTGAGCTTTCTAATATAGCCAGCGGTGATTTTGGAGATAGAGAAAGAGAGTTTCATTTTAGATTATATTTTGAGCATTTACAAAACCTTCGTGTTCCTTTGTGTCTTTGTGGTAAATATTAAAACCCCAACTCTTTCAAAGTCTCCGCTTCGGAACGTTTACCCTTCTTCCCCTTCAGCTCCTGCCAGAAACGCTCATCATAACGGCGTGATTTGACCGGCAGCGGCATCGGCACTCCCCAGCCAAGGAGCAAAACTTCCTCTTTTGGTTGGAGTCGTGCCAGCATTCCTCGTAAGGCTTCGCGCCCCGCCAAACCGGAGAGCACCGCACGGATATCATCATCATCGCCGAGCCAGCCGGAGATGCGTGTCCCCAATTGCGACATGACCTCATCGTAAATTTGCGAGGGGCGCTGATCGACGATCATCAAGGTAACGTAGTATTTGCGCATCTCGCGGGCGATGGTCGCAAAGGTCGTCTGGGCAGCCATCTCACGATTGAGTAATTTATGGGCCTCTTCCACGACCAGGATCAGATGGCGCGGCTCCTCTTTTCCGTGGGTGCGGAAATTATTCACGCGCTGCTCCCAGACCGCGCTGATCTTGCGGGTCAGTAAATTGGAAACCAAAAGATAATCCAGGTCTGAGTCAAATTTGCCAAAGGACAGGATCACATGCTTGCCGCCATCCAGGTTATCGATGACCTGTTTGACCGAATCCGCGGCGGGTCTTTCTGAGATATAGGGCGCGTTGAAGAGCCGTCCCAGCTTGGAGTGCAGCGCTTCAGCGGCCATCACATTGACGCCATTTTCCAGCGCCCAGGCCGCAATACTTTCTGGCGCAGGCACCTTATTAATCTTGCCCGTGCGCTCATCCTCGACTTCGATCGTCGCGCCGTTGAGCATATTTTTATAGGTGCTGAACCATTCCCTGGGGCCAAAGGTCCGCACAAGGGCATCCAAAACCGTCGGGGTGGTTTCGCGCAAATTTAACGTGCGGGTCAGCATCAGCACATCCGAGGACTGGATCTCGCTCATTGCAATCTCCAGATGAAAATCCGGGTTCGCCCCGCGGATATTCGTCCCCGCGCCCAGTCCCACCACCTGCACCCTGGACCCAAATTTGGTCTTCAGCCCGGGCACGGTCTTGTTCGTGTCGGTCGCCGTATCGTCAAATCCGTACTCGTTATGCATATCCAGAACCAGCACCGAGGCCGCGTTGTAATTGATCAGCCCGGCCAAAATGATCCGCGTCAGGAAGGATTTCCCCGTCCCGGTTGCGCCAAAAACACCCGAGGAGCGCTGGACGAATTTGCTCAGATCGATACAGACAGGGTGATCCTGTTCGCGGGTGCTGCCGATCACAAAATTCCCTTTTTCTCCGACTTTGCCAAAGATCTCGGCAATATCACCCTCCGATGCGAGCGTGACCTCGGCGTGGTGCGGGGGCACGTTCTTGACCGGTCTCGGACGGGGTTCATCCCGCAACCCGGCCTTGATCGCTTTTTGCCAGTTGGCGTGTTCCGGCGTCCCCGGCTCAGGGCCGCGATCCAGCATTAGCGTGGGCAGCACCTCGAGATTAGTATAAAGAGTCTGCCCGTGGAGGGCCTGCGCCAGGGCTGGCGGGAGGCGCATCTCAGTCTGCTCATCCGCAAAACGGGGGTCCGTCGCCCCAAGCTGGATATCGGTGACAATGCCATAATACTGCCAGTCTCCGCTCCGGATGACGGTGAAGGCCCCCTCCTGCACCTCTTGCGATGGGACCGTTAACCGCACACGGAAGGATTCTTTTAGCCCACCTCCAACGAGATAACCAATGGGTTGATTTTTATTCATAAAAACTCCTGTTAAACACAAAGGACACTAAGGAGCACGAAGGAAAACAAAGAAAAATCTTTGAGAGCCTTTGTGACCGTCGTGTTTAATATTAGACAACCATACGTTTGATTCCATGCTTGAGACGTGCCACATAGAAATTGATGAGATACCCAAGACGGATATTGCTCAATCGAAGATAAGTAAGTAATTGTGCTTCGTAAACCGGATTCATCTTTTCAACAGCTTTCAACTCAACAATAACGCAATTTTCAATAAGCAGGTCAAGGCGGAATGCTGTATCTAGTTTTGCGCCTTCGTAGATAATAGGTACGGCAACCTGATTTTCAACAGCCAATCCGCTTTTGCGTAATTCATATGCCAACGTGGTTTCATAAACAGATTCTAAAAGGCCGGGACCTAGCGCAGAATGAACTTTGAAAGCTGCATCTAAAACTGCCTTGCCAACTTTCTCAACATCGGCTGGGATAGCTGTGTATTTTATCTTTTTCATAGCAAATCTTTCTAAACACTAAGGACACGAAGAGGCACAATGCTAAAAGCAAAATCTTTGAGAGCCTTTGTGCCCTTAGTGTTTAATCTTCTCTCGATAGCCCAAAAAACTCTCATCCTTTTCAAACACGAAGGTCACCAAGAATCACAAAAAAACCTTAGAGAACTTTGTGCCCTTTGTGTTTAAGTTTTTAAACTGTCTCACCCAAAGCCCCTAATACACTCATCAAGGTCGGGTAATCATCCCTTAGTAAAGTAATAATCTCTTTAATCGCCCTGTTTTGCCAATCAGCATCTTTTTTATGCGCTTGAGCCGCCTGCTGAACATGCGCTGCGAGCATCTCGCCAACCGGCGCATCCTTGGCGCGCAGGATATGCCGAAAATAGCCAAAGCGTCCTGCAGCCGTAAAACGGATCAGATCCTCCGCGTCGCATTTGTAGATCACATCCAAACTTAGGGGCGGGCGTGGTGGCAACAGATGCGCGACCTTTCCATCCAGCTCGTAGCCGACGGTCAGCACCGACATCTCGACGGGCACGATCCGCCGCTCGCGGTTATCGGCGATCACCTCCTCGCTGACGTTACCGACCGTCACCAATTGGCGCACCAGTCCATCGTCGTCGATATGGATATCGTAGATCAGCCCGTAGACCTGATAACCGTTCCCCAGCGGGGCACGCACAAGGCCGCCAAAGACAGGCGCTTCGAGCTGTGAGACATTGCATCCAGCCACAAAGCCGGTCGTGCCAGAGCGAAGTAAACGTCCGATTTCAATTGATTGCATAATTGCTCCGATTCTTTAATTCACCACAGATGAACAGAGATAAACAGGATGAAAAACTTTTAAAGCCGCTTGAGAGCGGTCATGGCGTTACAAATATCTTTTCCAAACCTTCCAACTTTCAAACCTTAAACCTTTAACTATTCGCTACATCCTTCGTGGACTGCTTCCCGGATTGCTCCCCGATCTCAGCATTGTTCCGACGCAATTCCAGGTCCAGCATCTGTTCGACCTGACGTTTCTCATCAAAGGAGACCACCGCCACCTCATGTGAACGATGTAAGAGATAAGGATAAGGTTTACTGCCTAATATCCGGCATTGTTGAATTAAGGCCGCATGGAGATCATTCAATTTCTGAGGGTCATCCACCACCCATTTGGGAATATCTACACGCACAATAACGGGGTGCTTATCTGTTCCAACATTTAAATAAAAGAAATGCAAAGATAAAATCCCTTTATAAATATCTTTTGATTTTGCTTGCAAGGCAAAAACCGCTGAACGTTCTCCTGTTTTTAATAATGGTTTAGAACCTTTCTCTCCATATAGCCAGGTATCGGTAACCCCTAGAAAGGGGTGGAATTTTCGTAAATCCTCTAACTGCTCAGGAGTTGCAATTGCAATTTCTAAAAGCCTCGTAACAAAGTTTGATCCGGGCTTATCGACATATCCAGCAGTGGTGATGCCTTTTTCCTGTAACCGTGAAAGCGCGCCGAGATATTGCTGCATGCTTTCCTGGTAGCTTTTGGCATTGCTGGGATCTTTATTGCCCCATAACTCGATCGGTCCATCCGTAAAGGTAATGATTGGGGCCGAATAATTTTTGGCGATTTCGCCCAGTTTGGTGCGCTCGGCCAGATCCCGGCGCAGGGCGATTGTCCCCTCGCTGAGGGTGGTGCCATATTCGGTCAGAAGCTCATCTCCAAAAAAAAGTTGACTATCGGTAAAAACTTCGGGGGTTGATCCGGAGTTGAGCTGCATCGCGATGGCCCCCACATTGACCAGGCCAAAATGTATCGCCGCATGTCGATCGGGGATAATTTGCGAGCCATCGGCAGCGATCAGCGTTGCATCCACAGGGAGGGCAGGTGTGGGCACGCGCGTATCGAGATTCTCATTTAACGGTAGGGCGCAACGGATATTCGCATCCTGCACGAGGGCAGTATCCACTTTTTTCCGCAGCCCATCCAGATCATCGGCATATTCATTCAGCAAATTCAGCGCGCGCTGACGGCGTTCATCCAATACTTCTTTACGCTCTTGCGCGCTCTTTCCGATCTCTTTGATCCGTTCATAAATTTGCTGAAAATCAATTGCCATGCCTGCTCCCTAGAACATTTGTCTTATATTTTACCAGAAAAACACCCTCACTGCCCTCACCCCCGCATCGTTTCACTCGCTCCCCCTCTCCCGTTTTATGGGAGAGGGAAGTTCGAGCGAAGCAAGAACGGGTGAGGGCAAAAGGGTATAATTTAGGCAATTCATACAAAAATCACGTCATTGCGAGCGGAGCGAAGCAATCCCCTGCCTGTAGATGGAGATTGCTTCGGCGATAATACTGCCTCGCAATGACAGACTTAGGAGACGCAATGTTAAAAGTTGGATATATCGGTTTGGGGCTGATGGGCAAGCCGATGGCCCGCAATATACTAAAAGCCGGTTTCCCTGTGGTTGTCCATAACCGCAGCCGCGCGGCTGTGGACGAGTTGGTGGCCGAAGGGGCGACTGCTGCAACTACACCTGCTGAGGTCGCCGCCCAGGTTGACGTGGTCATCACCAATCTGCCGGATTCCCCCGATGTGGAGTTGGTTGCCCTCGGTGCAGATGGCATTATCGAAGGCGCAAAAGAAGGGTTGATCTTTATTGATAACTCAACCATTAAACCCGCCACCGCCCGCCAGATTGCCGAGAAGCTGGGGGAGAAAGGCGTTCTTTCACTGGATGCCCCTGTCAGCGGCGGGGATGTCGGCGCGATCAACGGCACCTTGACGATCATGCTTGGCGGACCAGAAACCGCATTGAATAAAGCGATGCCGGTCCTCGAGGCAATCGGCAAGAGCATCACCCTTGTTGGCGATGCGGGTGCAGGGCAGATCGCCAAGGTCTGTAACCAGATCATGGTCGCCGCTCAAATGGTCGGAATGGCAGAATTACTGATCGTTGCTCAGAAAGCTGGTGCTGATCCACAAAAAGTTGTGCAAGCCATTAAAGGCGGCGCGGCTCAATGCTGGGCACTTGATGTCAAACCTCCACGCCTTTTTGCTGGAAACCGAAACCCCGGCTTCAAAGCCTATATGCAAGCCAAAGACTTAAATATCGTCCTCGACACCGCCCGCGATTATGGTGTTCCCCTACCGGGCACATCGGCTAATACCCAACTCTTCAGCGCGATGCTCGAAATGGGCATGGGCGATCTCGATAACTCGGCGGTAATTGGCGTGATCGAGGCGTTGGCTGGGGAGACGTTGAAAGTTTAGTAACGAGAAAGAAGTGATGAGTGACGAGTGAAAAACGCATCATTTATCACTCGTCACTTCTTGAAAAGTTTTCTTTGGCGGTGAAAACTTTTGCGTCGCCGCCAAGCATAGAATATTAGTGCTATAATCGCTCTGAATTCAACGCAAAAGCAGATGGATTAAGATATTGGGTCAATGTTGTTAATAGAGCTTCACAGGTGTTCAGTCAACTATGAAACCAGAACATGTTGAAAAACCGTTTTCGCAAAGGCTGCTTGAGTTAATTTCAGAGCCTAATTTCATTAAATTTCAAAATATTCTTAGTGAGCCAAATTTCTTCACAGTGGTGGGAAGAACACATTATGAAAGATGGCACTCTAATTTTTATGGGTGGTTATTGGATGCTAATGGCTCGCATCTAATGAGGGACTATGTTTTAATAAGATTTCTGCTGCTCATCCATGATGAAAGGTGCCTTAAGTCAAGCTATCATGGGAAGAATAACTTGTCAGAAATCATCCCTATGGCAGAGTTTGATGAAATCAGCGTCATTCCTAATGAACACCAATCATCAGAAAAAAGCATTAGGAATGTTGGTAGATTTGATGTTTTTCTCACTGCTAAATATCGCAATAATGATGTGGCTGGAAAACTAAATGTTATCTTTGAATTAAAAATCGATAGTCGTATTGATGCGGAACAGTCAAAAAAATATGCCAACTGGTTATATGAACAACATCCCGAAGATACGAATATTTTGATTTATCTATTACCTGAATTAATGTCAGATTCTCGGTCTACAGTGGGAGATGCCCGATGGTATTGTATGGATTATCAACTTCTCAACGACAAATTGGTGCAGCCCATACTTGAACATCCGAATCTAAATCATAAAGTCCAACCGTTTATCATTCAGTACATTAAAAATCTAAAAATTAGACATAAGGGTATAAAAATGGCTATCACAAAAGAAGAGAAAAAACTCGCTGTTGAATTATATGAAAAATACTCTGATGTTTTCGATTCCATTTTTGATGCGCTCCAAGAAGAAAACATTATTGATGACAGCACTTCCGATATTCCAACCAGAGGAAGAAGCTCGGGAAGAATCACCGTCAAAATTAACAATAAAATTTTTGACGGCGAGACAGTTAGACTTTTATTCAGAAAAATTTTGGAGTACCTAGTAGATGAAAACCTGCTTCGGGATATTTCATTGCCTTGGGGAATTAGTAAAACCCGATATATCCTAACAAAAGAAATCCATCCCATTCACCCGAGCGGGAAGAGCTTCTTTTACCCTGAAAGTTACAAAGGATATACGATGGAAACTCATTATGCGAGAGAAAGAGGGTTGTCGTGTTAGATAAAGTTTGTAAGAAACTAAATTTAGAGTACGAGCCAGTGGATGTATAAAATGAAAAAAATAACGTCTTCCCAAATGCAACAAATCCATAGTGCCTTAATACAGGCATTAGACGATCTTTCTTACAAAGACTTTGCAGGGAAAGACTTCTTTTTCTTCAAGTATGAACGCCATGTATTTTTAGGAGATTTTGTAACCATATTGATGGAAGAATACTTTTACAACGCAGAAATCGCCATTTACAAGAAGCTTAGCATTGATTTGGCACAAATTAGATATAGAGATAAATACCATTCTTATGAGTTGAAAACGAAATATCAGAACAAACATGTGGTAGTTCTGGGAGAATTTTTGAACACATTTTGTCTTGAAAGCGGTGAAGTTGATTGGGGAAAACTGATTGAATTTAATTCAACAAAGAAGTAAATTTCTCACTTCTCACTTCTCACTTCCCCCCCCCATGAAAAAACTCTACCCCACCCTGCGCGACTTCTCCCTGATCACCCTCGGCGCATTCATCCAGGCTGTTGGTTTGCGTCTCTTCCTGATCCCGGCCAATCTTGCCAGCGGTGGGGTCAGCGGGATTTCCCAGCTGATCAACCACGGCACCGGCTGGCCGATCGGTGTTATGGTGCTGGTTGGGAATATCCCCCTTTTCGCATTGGGATGGCGTTTTCTTGGCGGGCGGAAATTCATCATCCGGACTGCCTTCGCGGTCGCGACCTTTTCCTTTCTTGTGGACGCGCTCACCCTGATCCTGCCCCCCGAGGGGATCACCGACGATATCCTGCTCAACTCGCTCTATGGCGCACTCGTCAGCGGGATCGGATATGGTATCGTCTATCGAGGTCAGGGGACAAGCGGGGGCAGCGATATTCTTGCCCGCATCCTCAATCGCTGGCGAGGCATCCCCATTTCGCAAAGTTATTTGATGGTCGATTCAGCCGTCATTCTTACAGCGGGTTTCGTCTTTGGATGGAAAGAAGCTCTCTACGCCCTGATCACCCTCTATGTGAGCGGGATCGTCACCGAAACGGCCTCACAAGGGCTCAGTGTTGTCCGCACGGCAATGATCATCACCTCTGAACCGGAACTCGTTTCTGAGCAAATTTTTCAAACCCTCGATCGCGGTGTCACCCTGCTGCCCGGCAAAGGCGCGTATACTGGGGTAGAACGTACCATTCTCTATTGCGTTGTCACCCGTCCTGAAACCATGCGCCTGAAAAGAATTGTCAACGAAGCCGACCCTGATGCCTTTATGGTTATCGGGCAAGCACACGAAGCTTTAGGTGAAGGCTTTGCGCCACTTAATGAAGTTTGAATTTCACCACGGAGACACAAAGTACACAAAGAATTTCTTAGTGCCCTTTGTGCCTTTGTGGTAAGAAAAAACAAATATGCTCCCAACCTTCCTCATTATTGGTTCCCAAAAAGCGGGAACAACCTCAATTCACCATATTCTGAATCAACACCCCCAGATCTTTATGGCGGAGAAAAAGGAGATCAACTTCTTTTTCAAGGATGAGGAGTACGCGCGCGGCCCCGAGGCCTATGCCGAGCATTTTTCGGATTCTGCCGATCAGCTTGCCCGGGGAGAGGCCTCTCCCGGTTATATCTGCCACCCCGAGGCGCCCGCCCGCATCCATGACCTCCTCCCAGACGTGAAACTGATCCTGACAGTCCGGGACCCGATCAGGCGCGCCATCTCCCAATATTGGGATAATCGCCGTCATCTCAACGAGCCGCATACCTTTGCCGAGGCGCTCGATCTCTATCTCAGCGATGAATATCACCCCGATCAAATCGGCTATTTCAGCCGTGGCGTTTATATGCGCTATATCAGGAATTATCTTGAGTATTTCCCACGTAAAAATTTGCTCATCCTGCCTTTTGAAGAAATGCTTACAGCCCCCGAAACCTTCTATCAGCGCATCTTCAAATTCCTCGGTGTGAACACAGATTTCCAGAGCGAAGATATTGATCAGGCCTTCAATCCAACCGAAGTTTGGATGAATATCTTTTATCAGATTCTCATCCGCAAACCGGCCTACCAAAAATATATCCCCGCCAAATTGCGTCGGCTCTTTTTTTGGGGCAAAAAAGTTCGCTTCTCAGCACCATCAATCGACGACGCCAGCCGTAAAAAACTGGAAGAATTCTACCGTCCATGGAACGATGAGCTAGTCGATTTTCTGGGTGTGGATTTATCATCCTGGTCTGAAGCAAGCTCAAAAAGAGTGTGACCCGCAGCCATCCAAATCAAAATCATTTTCGGAAGTATCAAAGTTCGAAATGATAATAAATGGCGTTGTCATTGTGGGCTGCCAATGACAGCTCGCAATGACATCTTCCTTGACCCTATATATAATCTCGATTAGAATACCATCCGCTAACGCCTTCGTAGCTCAGTGGATTAGAGCGCTTGCTTGCGGAGCAATAGGTCGCGCGTTCGAATCGCGCCGAGGGCACTTGGAAGCGGGAAATCCCCGCTTCTTTTCGTTAAGTTCCCTCTCCCTTTGGGAGAGGGCCAGGGTGAGGGAATGATGGTAAAAAAACAAATTTTACTGACAAATGATGATGGGATCCGCTCGCCCGGTTTATGGGCAGCTGCCGAAGCCCTTTCTGCGATTGCCTTTGTGACCGTTGCCGCGCCTCGCGAACAATCTTCGGGGATGGGGCGCTCCATGCCCTCTACTTCAGACGGAAAAATTGAAGAAGAAATGGTGCATATCAACGGCCAGGATTGGAGGGTTTACGCCGTAGGGGGCAGCCCGGCGCAGGCCGTGCAGCATGGTATTTTACTGATCATGGATACCAAACCTGATCTGGTAGTTTCGGGCATTAATTATGGTGAGAATCTTGCCTTGGGCGTCAGTGTTTCCGGAACGGTGGGAGCCGCAATGGAAGCGGTTGCCTTGGGCATCCCGGCGTTGGCGATCTCCCTGGAAACAGATAGGGAGCATCACCTTTCCTATTCCAATGAGGTTGATTTTTCCAGCGCGGCCTATTTTGCAGCCTATTTTGCGGGCAAATTCCTCGAGAAAGATTTTCCAGAACATGCCAATTTGCTCAAAGTGGATGTTCCCCGGGACGCAACACCAGAAACCCCCTGGCAGACATCTCGACTAAGCCCTTATCCCTATTACCATTCGATTGTGACTGAAAAAAATGAGGGAGGCAAGAAGTGGAATGAGATCAGTTATGGTAGCAGGAGCGATTTTTCAAATGAGCCTACCGATTCAGATGTTTACGTGATGAATAAAAATCGCGAGGTTGCTGTCACACCGTTGACACTTGACTTCTCCGCGCGGGTGGACTTAAGGGAATTTGATGAATTCCTGAGGGCCTAGCCTGAAGATTTAGAATAGACCTCTTGCATATGTGCTCTTGGCGGCGTCCCCGCCGCCGCCCTAAAGGATGCTACGCAAAGGACGGCGGCTGGAGCAGTCTCAAAAAGGGGCTTTTGCAAGAAGTCTAATAAAAGAAATATTGCGGAGGTTTTGAATCCTTCGCTTTTTCTTTAAAAGAATTCTCTCCTTTTGATGTACTTATCCGGTAACTACTCAGCATGGCAAAAACAGAACACGGATTCGACCTGATTTTTGCGGATTTTCAAGGAGAAAAGAAAAAAGGTTTTTAAAATCCGTGTAAATCTACCTTATCAGTGAGAATCCGCGTCCCATCTTGATAGAGACCGTGTAGTTACCTTAACCGAAAGATTAATAGGAATGAAATATTTCTCAGCTTCTCTTTAAAAAAATGGGTATAATGAGACAATAATTTACAATAACTGGTCCAACACACTTTCAGGAGCATTCATCTCTTTTGAGTATAAATATCTGATGATTCCAGTGTCATTTTAAGGTAAAGACCCATGGCAATAGACCGTTTCGGAAGGAATATTCACTACCTGCGCATCAGCCTGACTGACCGTTGCAACCTGCGCTGCATTTATTGCATGCCCGAAGATATGACCTTTAGGCCCAACGCAGAGCTAATGCAGGATGATGAAATTATTACGCTCACCCGCCTCTTTGCAAGTTTGGGAATTAACAAAATCCGCTTGACGGGTGGTGAACCAACCATCCGCGCAAATGTTGTGGATATCGTCCGCGGCATCGCCGAGACCGAGGGAATTAAATCTGTCTCGATGACGACGAATGGTTTGCTTCTGTCCCGATTGGCACAACCTCTGGCTGATGCAGGTCTCGAGCGCGTAAATATCAGTATCGACACACTCGACCCTGATAAGTTTAAACGTATCACCCGTTGGGGAAAAGTGAACGAGGTGATAGATGGAATCAAAGCCGCCGAAGCTGCCGGGCTGACTCCTGTCAAACTCAACGCTGTGGTCGTGACAGGCTACAATGAAGGTGACGTGGTTGATCTTGCCGAGCTGACAGTCAAAAACCCCTGGCAAGTTCGCTTTATTGAAATGATGCCCTTCGCCGGAGCAACCGAAATCCAATTGACTCAAATGGTCACCGCTGCTCAAATTCAGGAGCAAATTGAGGCTGCGCACGGCCCGCTGGAAGTCGTCAATGGCGGTAAGCTGGATGGGGAGGCACGTCTTTTCCGTTTCAAAAATGGTCTCGGAGATATTGGTTTTATTGCCTCGGTCACCATGCCATTTTGTGCATCCTGCACAAGGGCACGGCTGACATCCGATGGCGTCCTCCGGATGTGTCTGCTCCGCGAAAAAGAAGTGGATCTGCTCACCCCACTCCGTGCCGGGGCAAGCCTCGAAGAGCTGCGCAAGCTCATTCTCGAAACAATTTGGGAGAAGCCCTGGGGGCATGGTTTGGAAGATGGCGTCATCCCGTTGAACCGCGTGATGAGCGAGATCGGGGGCTAAATATGGTCGTTTCTACAAAAGGGTGCAAGGCCATCTTTTTCGATTTGGATGGAACCCTTCGACACACAGTTCCGCTTGGTTCCGATATTTTTACTGAGAAGGCGATCGAATTGGGTTTGCCCATCAGCGATGAGAAGCAGCGGGAAACAGGACGCTGGGAACATTATTACTGGGCGCAATCCTCGGAGCTAATGCGTGATACAGCCAAATTCAAAGATGATCAGAACGACCATGCCTTTTGGAATAATTATGCACAGCTCAGGTTGGAAAAACTTGGGGCAACACCAGAACAAATTGAAACTTTTTACCCGCTGATCAACAAGCACATGATGAATGAGTATGACCCAAAAAATTGGGTGCCACCAGAGCTATACGAGGTTTTACCCGCGCTTCGCTCAGCAGGCTATACCCTGGCAGTTCTCTCAAATCGCAGAAGTCCATTTATGGAAACAATGGTGGAATTATCTCTGGACCAATACTTCGACCAAATAATGGCTGCTGGAGATATCGGTTCGTGGAAACCAGACCCCAAAGTTTTTGATCAATTGCTGGCAGATTTTAATCTTGCCCCTGAAGAGACGATCTATATTGGCGATAATTATTATGCGGATGTGGTCGGTGCGCGTAACGCCGGGCTCATTCCTGTTTTATATGATCCAAGAGGCATCTTCCCGGATGCAGATTGCACAAGGATCACCTCATTTACCGAATTGGCAGATATTCTTCAAAATTAAAAAAACGTAGGGGACGACCGGCCGGTCGCCCCTTATAAATTTAAACGGGGAAATCCTGTTTTGCGTAAATCTCTTCTTTCAACAGCTTTCCCAATCGGGCAATGCCCTCACGGATCGTATCCGGATCGGGGAAAGAGAAATTCATCCGCATTGTATTCTCGCCGCCACCCAGGGGATGAAAAACGCTTCCAGGCACATAAGCGACTTTTTTCTCAACAGCCTTATCAAAGAGTTTCATCGCATCCATCCCCTCAGGGAGGGTCACGAAAAGGAACATCCCTCCTTCAGGATGCGTCCACTTAACTTCAACGGGGAATAATTCATCCATTGCCTCGAGCATGGCGTCACGACGTTCTTTGTAGGTGGCCCGAATTACTGCGACATGCTTGTCGAGAAAATCGTTTTGGCTCACTTCGTAAACCGCAATTTGATTAAAGCTGGATGTATGCAAGTCTGCACCTTGTTTTGCTTGAACCAATCTGCGCATAACGCTTTCTGCGCCAATCGCCCAGGCGATACGGAGACCAGGGGCAAGTAGTTTTGAGAAGGTGCTGAGATAGATCACATTTCCATCATAAGAGCCACCATTTTGGCCGCGATATTCGCTATCCACAACAGCGACGGGAGGGATATGCTCGCCCTCGAAGCGGATCTGCCCATAGGGATCATCCTCAATAATTGGTGTTCTATAACGGTCGGCCAACGCGACAAGTTCCTTGCGGCGTTTCAAACTCAGGGTCACGCCGCTTGGGTTTTGGAAATTCGGCAAAACATAGATGAATTTCGCGCCCTTGTGAAGAGCTTTCTCGAGTTCTGAGGTGATCATCCCTTCTTCGTCCATGGAAACGGGAAGATAGTCTGCACCGTAGGCGTTCCATGCCTGAGTGGCGCCAAGGTAGGTGGGATTCTCAACGATGATCTTGTCACCACGATCGATGAAAAGGCGGCCAACCAGATCAAGCGCCTGTTGTGACCCGGAGGTAATTGAGATATTCTCCGCTCTAACTTTCAATCCATAGCGCGCCGAGCGTTTTGCGATCATTTCCCGCAAAGGGAGATATCCTTCGGTAGTGCCATATTGAAGGGCTTTTTCTGAATTTTCTTCCAGGGTACGATAAGCGGCTTCCTGAAATTCTTTAACGGGGAAGATCTTTGGCGCGGGCAAGCCCCCTGCAAAAGAGATCACATCCGGTTGTTGGGTCAGCTTAAGGATCTCTCGAATGAATGAGCTTTCCATTGATTTCATGCGGTAGGCATAACGATCATCCCAGGATGTTTCCATTAGCACTCCTTTAAAAATGGAAGAAAAAAAACCTGATAGATTTGTAGGAATCCACCAGGTTTTTACGACTTATGATTGATTGAATCTAAAAAAACAGAAAAATTTGACCATTGCTTCATTATAACAGTCAGATATCGATTTTTTTGCTTCGTCATCAGGTC
>JACKQG010003172.1_pt1 | contig 20511 bp, 34 predicted proteins | sample 8237621 | NCBI WGS metagenome assembly JACKQG01 (sample SAMN15677084, study PRJNA649215) | marine metagenome | biome: marine; feature: Black Sea; material: saline water; isolation source: suspended particulate matter (SPM) from the Black Sea western gyre | collected 2013-06-09/2013-06-10 | depth... | reverse complement strand
TCATCTTATTCCTCATCTTTATTATTGAATGAATGACATTCGTAATCAATGTCTGTTTGGGTGTTACCTTTAGCAATCATCATAAGGCATGCTACAAAGTAGCCTAATATAAATGAAATACAACATAACATATATGTAATAATCATTTTAATTCCTTTAAATATGTTTGTAATTTCAAAGAAGTAGTCCCTATAAACAATAAAGCCCAAGTTAATAAAGAAACTGAGGCTTGTAATAAAAGAACTATTAAAAAAGGTACAAAGAGAAAGAACTCTAATATACTTATTATAGTATTTTTCATAATTTACGTATCACTATTCTAGATTCTAAAGTTTTAGGATCTATTTTAAATTTATTTACCAATTCAGATATAATACTAACCGCTTCGCTTTCTTCCTCAATATCTAATTCAATCATTTTTATTATTCTTTTTAAAACAAGTTGTTTACGTTCTTCTATTTTTTCCCTTAAATCTGTCACTGTATCTTCTATTTCTTGTTCAGGAAGTTTATACTTAACAGTATAAGGGCTAGTATCTCTGTAATCGTAAGTATTATTATCAAAAGACACAGAAGTACTATTTTCATTATTTTTCGGTTTACTCATATTTTTCCTTAAAATTTATAAACTCAAGATAGAGGAAATTAGCTTAAAACCTTACGGTAACCTCCATAATTCCATATTCTTGAGATACCCGCCTCGACTAGCAGGTTGTCTGTTGTTTATTCAGTAGTTTTTAAGTGCTGTAAAGTTACTATAACCTTTCGGCGCCCTTGTCGAGTATTAAATCGACAGTTTATCTTTTAGTTAATAAGTAAGTTGCTGTAAGGGCATAGAAATAGACATAAGCACTTCGTGACGTTCTTCACTTAAGTGGTACTAATCGTGCGTGCTCTCGTTCTCATCTATTTCAAGTATGTAGGTGCCTATTGGAATATATACCCAGAGGTCTTGCTTGAAACCTTACGGTAACCCTTGCAAGACTTACTATATACCCTCATCACCTTTTCTTTTATGTATAAGAAAGTGCTGTAAGGGTTTCTAATTTACTACAGAGGGTTTACGTTCTTAGCAGCGGGACCCTTAGTTCCCTGTCCTACTTCGAACTCTACACTCTGGTTTTCGCTAAGTGTTTTATAACCATCACCAACGATATCATTTACATGAACAAATAAATCTGCTCCACCTTCACGTGAAATAAATCCATATCCTTTAGTGTTGTTAAACCACTTAACTGTTCCAGTTACTGTTTCAGTCATGTGTATTCCTTATTTTACCAACCATAATCATTTTCTTCTAATTCCCATGACTCAACTATTTCAGTATGCTCAAAAGTTTTAGGTAAATTACTATAGTTTACATTAATAGGCTCCAAGGCCTCTATCATTACTTCAATTGGATTGAAGTCTTCTACTGCAAGTATAGCTTTCATTAGGACAGGACTAAATCCTGATACTAATGCTACACCTGCGTCATTTGCTTTAGCAGGACTACCATCACAAACAGATGCTCTTAAATTCCAGAACACTATTTTAGGTAGCTTATATCCCGCTTTTTCAAACTTTTCAGCCATTAATTGAAAGTGTGGTCGATTTCTTCGACCTTGGCTTTGATCAAACTGCATATCACTTAATACTAATAACATAGTAGGCATATGTTCCTGTGGAACATTAAACGCTACTGCAGTATCAAGTATATTTTGATATGCCTTTTCAAAATCTGTATTCATGCCCCATTCAGCGCCATCCATTATTGGTACATCTTTTTCAAGATTACCAGTTAATTTAACGAATTGAGGACTTTCAGAAAATGTCATAAATGTATTATGAAACTGACCTTTATTTCTATTAGCAAGATACATACCTAAAGATACGGATACAAGCATAGGCAAGCCGGACATACTTCCTGATACATCAGACATAGGTAATATGTTTTCACCTTCTTTTATATAATCAGGTAAATTTTCCCATTGTTTTTGAGCTAATGCCCAATCACTGTTAGACTTAACAGCAGGTCCCCATGCGTCAGCATCGTATACCTTACCTATAATATCGTGAGGATAAGAAGCAGAAACAGAAGCTTTACTATTCTTATCTTCTTTCCACTCAGTGAATCTATCAGCATCTTGTTTATCAAAAGCTTTACTATACTTTCTCATAGCTGCTCCTGGAACAGATTGATAGGCAATATTTTCCCAGTCCTTAGAGGACATTTGTTGTTCAACAGTTTGACTATTGTTCTTAATCCATACGCGGTATTCCTTATTGGTCATACCACATCTATCTCTAAGAGTTCTTGCATCGGGTCCCTTACGAGGAGCCCATTTACAAGCTAATCTATCTTTATCTGCAAGTGCATCTGCGTAAGCAGTTACTACTTCAGGTATATAAAAATAGGGTATTAATTCTTTCCAATAACCCAGTTCAGCTATTGTTTTAGCGTTGTCACTAATAAAATCATTAGGCATTTCACTAAGAATAGTATGAAAGGTTTGTCGCTCTCCTGCACCTTCGCGTGCCGCTCGGGCCCAGAAAGCAATTTGAGTAGCTAATTGTGGGTTTTCACCAAAAGCTTGTTTGAATTTCTCCAATACTACACCTTTAGTGGAAGTTCGATATGAACCTATTTTACTAAATAGGTCTAAACATTTACTATCAGTAGTGGAATACTGAATAGCATTGTTTTCGGTTTTAATAACAGACATAAATTCTCCTTTACGCGTCGATTTACTACCCTAAATATAAGGTAATTTAGTTGTGTCATACAAGACTTTTTATTGCTTTCATAGCAATAGATGCAAAAACAGTTCTTTGTTCTTCTCCTGTGCTTTTAACAATTCGATCTTTTTTATCATAAAAATATTTACCCTTAAGAGTATAATTTATTAATTCATTAGACATATATTTATTATGTGATTTCATAATATAAGAACCTGCATTTGAAATTAAATGCGTTGGAGTATCTAATTCAATTAATGTTGTATTAGGAAACATTTTATTTAATTCATCTTTATAAATAGAAGAAACAGATTTGTCTAATAGACCCTGTGTACGTATTTTATATTTTCTAGGAACTATAACATACTTAGGACTTGGGAGATCGTTTCTATCCCTTATAATAAATTCTATAGGAATTTGACTTTTATGTATTCTTTTTACCCAAGGCATATGGTCAAGTACATTAGGATCATCATAACTAAAAGCATCATCATTATCTAGTAATCTATGTATATGAGATTGCTCAAATACAAGAATACAAGGTCTAATTAAATCTTTTATAGGTATATTTGGTTGCTTTAAATAATATTTCTCAAACCAACTTCGTTGAGCACATGATTGGGTAAACTTCATTGTTCTACTTAAAGAAGTATTAATACAAGTTGTATCTATTAAATTTCCTTCTATATCAGCTTTTGTTGTCACAATACTATGAGTATCATAAGGATTTAAAGCCTTAATAGAAGAAGTTCCATGACTATAATAATTAGAATTAAATTCTTGTAATAAATCATCATATTCATCCTTAAACGCTTGAGTAGAAACTAAGTTCTTAGGAGAAGTAATTTCATTAGTATAGATTATATGTTGGATATATAACTCCATTTCTTAAATGATTTCTTAAAAATCACTTCGTTATTATTTATCTTAAATTTATTATCTTTATACAGGGCTAAGGAATATCCTCCAGCCCCGTAATATTTGATTAATATTTTACTATTATCAACAGGTACTTTTTTATAGTTCCATTGCATAGTATTTAATAAATTAATTAATTTATTAATCAAAAAGAGGGCACACCTTGTACAAAGCCAAAGTCCTTCTTTTCTTTCGCTATCATAATACTATTATCTTCTGCGAATTTAACAGCATCTGATATATCTTCTGTTAATTGACTTACTACTTTCTTTATAGTAGTTATATTAATATTTAATTGATTACTTGCACAGTAAGCTCTAGTACTATTAGCAAGTTCTCTAATTTGAGCACCAGTCATTCCTGATACTAATTTAGCTAGACCTTCCTCATTCTTCTTAGTGTACTTAATATCTTTATCAAAGTATATTTTAGCACAATCCAAAGCATACTTTCCTTTTAAGGGCCCTACTTTATATATTCTATCAATACGACCTGGTCGTTTAAGAATACGTGCCTCTATCTTTTCAGGAAAATTAGTGGTCATCATTACATATGCACCTGCTTTATTAGTAGGTTGGTCAACTCCGTCTAAGAAGTTTAATACACTACTACTAGTACCTTGTCCATATTCGCCACTTAAAGTAGCTTCTGCATCTTCAATGATTAATACAGTAGGCATATTATAATGTGCACATTTAGCTAAGTGCTGAGCACCTGCTTCAATGTCAGTACATACAGCGACACAATGTGTCCGTGAGTACTCTCTTGCAAACTTAATACACATACTAGTTTTACCTGTCCCGGGCGGTCCGATAAGCATAGCTTTACGTACACCAGGCATACCGTACTTAGTAAATACAGGTACATTATCATAGAAGAAGGTTAAATCTTTTTTTAGATCCTTAATTATAGGATGTATAGTTTCTATAAGAGAAGGATGTTCTACCTTAGCATAAGCTAAACCTGTTTCGCCCATAAATATTTTATAGAAACCAGCTTTAGGTCTTTGAGACCTTTTAGTATACTTATTTAACAGTTTCTTAAAGTTATATAAGGTATTATTTTCAGTAGCAAATAACCCCTCTATAACTGCATTTTTACCCATACCAGTATAGTACCAAGATGCATACATAATAGTGTTATCACTAAACTCTATCTTAAAAATACCTTGTCTTCCTTCAAAACTTAGAGTATCTTTTTTATATTTAACAGGATAAGCTCCATATACAATACCAGGCATAAAACCATCATGTATAGGAATAACATCTTTAATATGAAAAGATTTAGTAGGTTTATACCTACGAGCTTTCTTCTTAAGTATGTCAAAGGTCTTCCAACCTATATTCATAGTTTCCTCTACAATAACAAAGCCTGAATCTTTTACATCTTCTTTATATCTTTTGACTAAGGATAGTGCTTGAGAATCTAGTTTTGTTGCCATTTATGCATCTCCACTATTATTCGGGTCTAAGTTATTTAAAATATCTGAGATCTCACTATCATCAACTCCTTCTATATCGGAGGTATCCATATCACTTAGTGCCTTTGCCAATGTACTATGGTTACTTTGATCTACCATTGCTTGAACCATACTGGCTATTCGTGCAAATTTTGATATTAATAGCATAAAGGCATCAAAGTTCTCATCGCCTAAGTCAAGTATATTATCTAATATTTTATTTAATTCTTTAATATCCATTTATTTCTCCTTCTGGTTGTGAATATCATAGCCATTTATATGGTCTATTTCATGTTGATGTATATAAGCATTCATATCATAATACTTAGTTTCTTTGTATCCTGAATTAGTTAGGTAACGTACTGTTACCCACGTATGTCTTTGAATTCCATTAGGTTTCCCAGGATACGACATACATTCCTCGTAGTGTTCTAATACTTCATTAGAACTATCTACTATAGAGGCATTGTAGAAATATTCCCACTTGCCATCTATCTTAGCAACGTATACATTCTTAGTACCGCCTACTTGATTGTGAGCTAAGCCCACTGCATGTAGATTTGTACCTATAGAACATGTAAGTCGCAATTTTTTAGCTATCTCCTCGCCCTCTTGCACTGACTCTACATCAGTACAGTTGACCTTAAGATGCTTTCGATTAGTAGTTATTCTCACATCTACCTCCTTAAATAAAAGAGGGGCCAGTTTCCCAGCCCCTCAGTTTAATTAAAACAATGTATCTGGCGTATCAGTCTCATCGCTAGCAGCAGTATCAACTGTTGCTTCTTCAGAAGAAGTTTCTTCTAAAGATAAGGCACCAGAGATATAAGAATTACCATTCTTATCTTTTCTGTTCCATCCTGACAATCGATGCTTAACACCATCAATTTCTACATTACCTGTAAAATCTGGGTGATTATCTTTCTGCTTATTAGTATTCTTAAATAATACTACTTTACCTGTTTGCGTGTATGTTGTTGACATTTAAGTCTCCTTATTTTCACGGTTATTGTTATTACAATTGCATTGATTATCAATACAACCCTTGAATCTTACAGATTCATTATTTAAAGAGTAATCCCACTCTTTAGTTCTTACTAGCTTTTCAGCCTTTTCATCACTTAGATGTAATTTAGTACCACTTGCGTTCACGATAGTTTTCAATAGCATCCTTATTTAAGCACAGCACCTAGTAATAGCATACCTCCTGATTCTCTAGAGTGGTAGGATATATTGTTATTATATAGGATAATGCGATTAAGATTATATATTAGCTTATTCCATAGTTTCATTCGTCCCGTATACGTCATTCCTTTAGGTCCCCTAGTGGAGACATTTAAGGTAATACATATTGGTGTAATAGATGCTACTCTCCTTACTAAACTAGATACCTTACGTTGCAGAGTCTCAGTAAATTGACATTCTAAATCTAGATTAATAAGAGACACATTACTGTGATTAGCCTCTAGTATATTATCTTTGAATACTTGGTATTGTATAATACCAGCATTTATTTGATTGTACTTATCTGCTACGTGACGTATAACATTAAAGTATCTTTTATCCCACTCGTACCATATAAACTTAGTAACTCGTGAGAAATGTGTTAATATTCTATTTGTATCCACATCTGCACATAGTGAAGGTAGAGACAATACAGAACCATTTAGTACAGGTACTATGTCACTCATCTCTTTAAATATAGTATTATAAGGATAGTGTCTATTAATCCTAGTCTCTATATGTTTAGAGGTCAATACTTCTATTTCCTTAGTGTTTAAGTTATCACCTATACACTTACTACATCTATTAATACCACTATCATTAACACAAGTAATCAATCTCATAGTATTACATTGCTTACAAGTAACCTCTTTAACAGACCGTACAGTTTCATTCTTACCATACCTAATAAAGATGCCCCTATTATCTTTAAATAGAGGCAGTCTTATACTAGTATCACATTTAGCTATATAAGGTATATCTAATCTTTTCATATAGTATTAGCTATCTTCATAGCTCTCCCATATGCAATAGTTCTACCTATCTTCTTATTAAATTCATCTTTAGGTGAACAATGAGAAGTACCAATAGCTTCCACTCCATCTACATTAATAGTACACGTAGTAATAGCAGTACAGTTTCTAGTTACAGTAGGGTCAATGCTCTTAAGATTAGTTCTATAGTGTCTATATTTAATAGTCATTATATTACTCCTGATTTTACTTGATAGTATTAGTACACTTGCCATAAGTATATACTAAGGAAGATACTCGTGCAACATAAGCCACACGAGTATCGGGGTGGGTGGTATAAGTAGCAGAGAAAGGATTAACTGCTACGAAGTATTGTTCGAAAGATTCTTCGAACCGGTTCGAAAGATTAGTACGCTAAGTGACGATTACCACGGCATGCAGTAGAGGCGATGCAGAGGACCTGTGTTCCTAGAGACAGGGGAGCCTTGTTAGTGTATCTGGTTTTGCAGATAGCGCGGAAATCCTGTTCTAATGCCGCCAAGACAGGCGGGAGGTCATTTATTTTACGAATATTAGGCCCTATAGGGCCGAATAATTCTAGAGACTCAGTATACGCTATAGTGGTAACTTTGTTCCCCCTATATGCAACCAGATTACCTACTAATAAGTAGGCAGTTGGTTTGATGCGTCTTGTATCTATGTCCCCCTTATATCTAAAGAACGAATTAGGTGTGATGTTTTCAAAATCAACCTCAATAATAGAACCTATACTAAGGTAAGATTCATGGTAGTTCTTGATATGGGTGACACTAGGTACTTCAATCAGCCCAGTTACCTCTTCAAACGCAAGGTTGTCCTTTATGCCGGTGCATCTCAGGAATACCCTGTGTTTAGGTAACTGTACGTATACAGTGTCAACGGACGCGTCCAGTAGCCCTGAGTTACTAGATGCCCACTTACTCAGTGGCATGCCAGTTAGGGTACATGGAAGTGCTTTGGTAAATTCATCTGCTGTATTTGAGTGGATCTCAAAGTCAGCTAGATGCTTTTTGTGAGTCTTATAAGTCATATAAGTCTCCTTTATGTAAAGTTAAGTAAATTTACTCCTAGTAGCCCCCTCCCACGTAGCGTGGGCCCCTCCCCCTTCGGGGGGTTGAGTGGCGGACATTCGAAGTAATGAAGGAAGTGAGATTCTTGTGACCAAGTTCCTTCTTCTTAGTCCTTTTTATATAAATGTTTATTTATATATTATACATAATATATGCTTATATATGTATATAATACAACCTTTATTTAAGATTGTATTTACTATATGTATACATATAGTTGTTATATATACTATTCTAGTATATACCCCCTCGCTTCGCTCGGGGAGATTCTATGGGACTATTCGTCCCTAAGTTTCAACTGATTCTATCATGTTGATGTTATACGCCTCAGGCTCGCTGCCGCTCGCCTTCGGCGGGGTGTGAGTCGGTGGCAGGTATACGCTTCTAATATCAGTTAACCTGTCCTCTAGGACAATTAACGCTAGATCTAGCTCGTTACCCTTATCTTCTAAGATTGCTTTACAATTGTGTATATCTGACTTTAATACAGCAATTGCTTCTGTGATCTTGTCTGTACTCTTCTCGGCTAATTTATCAGCCCATGATGTGTTGGCCATTTTGACCTCCTATTGTTATTGTTTAACTTAATAATATTAGGTGAAAACCGTATTCCACTTAACTATTAAGCAATTTGCCCCGGGAGTCAACAAAACATTATTAGGTATCTCCCAGGTTTTACCTAATAAAAGAAGGGAGGATGCTAGTTAACACCCTCCCTAGAAAGCACTTACTCAGAGTCTTTATCAAGTTGCTCTAAGCGTGCCTTTGCTTCCGCAGAAACAGCGCCTGCTGCACCTTTGATGAAAGACCAAGCAGCAGCTCCTGTGGTCCCGCCAACCGTAGCGATCTTGCCTCCAAGTGCTCTACCAGCAGTAGAGAACTTTTCGACTAATTCGTCACGTTCAACTTTGTTAACGATTTCCTTCTGCACTCGTGCTTCAGGATCAGAAGGCGCGATGTCCTCCATTTTATCGTTAACCTTATCTAGAACCACATCCATGCCTCTAGTTAAGAACCCTTTACCTTCCTTCACCCACTCTGTGAATGAATTAGGTCCATCTACTTTCGTAGATCTTTGTGCCTTACGCTTATCCAAAGCGTCTTGATAGTTTGACATATACATGTCTCCTTTCTTGGTTGTTACTACCTTAGTTAGTATACGTACTGTACACTCTTTATACTAAGGAAATTATTTATTGGTTATAAAAGTTTGCTTATACCAGTTTGTAAGACTGCGTGCTACTAATTTAAATATTGCAAGGAATAATAGCCCGAATGCTACTCCTAGGACAATTGTTCCAAGCAATACTTGTACTGGATCTATAAATAGCATCTATGCCTCCTTATCCACAAATAAGAGCTCTACTAGCCTGTCTAAGCTATCCTTCTCTTTTTTGGGGGTTATGTTCGATAGCGCCTTTTGATGGGCTATCCATTCGGCTGAGGGTCTACAGTGATGACTGCAGCGAGTCCCCGCCTTTTTTGTGTGTTCGCAATATGCTATATGAAATGCTTGTCGCATTTGTTGCTTCACACTCTTTGATAACATGCTTCCTAATGTTGCCATGGTTTGGCTCCTTTCTTAGTTAGAATTCCTCATGGTTTCTGCCGTATTCCTCGGCCTCTATCTGAATAATGGATAACCATTCTTCTTCCATGAGTCTTTGAATTTGGTCTGCTTCTTCAGCAATAGCATCAGCAATCATTTCTGCTTCAGCTTCGTCTAATTTGTCTATACAAGGTTTACATTCAAAATCCGTAGGCTCATACCCATACTCAGGATTTGAAAGTAACTCTTCTTCTCGAGGACCGCCATTATAGCGATCCCCGCAGATTATACATATGCAAGAGTAACTCATATTAAAGCTCCTCTGCTGAAATAGTTCCAATACAGGCCATTCCTTGAAGCTGTGCTTCTTGCTTGCAGGATGGTTCTTGTGCAAGAGCTTTCTCTAAGGATTGTGCCGCCTTTACGAATGTTTTATCGGTTACTACCAATAACTCATCATCTCTGATGAATTGTTTGGAGTACTTAATTACAGTGTTCTTCAGTGACATACTCTTCTCCTTCTGTTTAGCTCTCTCGAGCTATGTTATCTAATAATATCAATTCATCCATGACATCTTTTTCTAATAGGATGTCACCTAAATGCTCAATCACTTTCTGAGCAGATTCAAATGTTAAGGTTAATGCAGCTTGTTCCTCTGCAGTTAACCCCGCATGTTTAATGATGCTTGGAAGTAATGCTGCATACAGTCCACTAGCCAGGGCTGCCACAGGTACTGCGTCTTCAGCTATTGTTTTAATTAACCCTTCTCTTTGAGTTAATTCTTTTGTTGTTGTTGTTGTTGGTCTCATAGTTTCTCCTTATGTTTGACCTTTCGACTATATTTCTTTTTATCCTTTTCCACCTTAGTCGGAGGTGGGGATCCAAACTCTTCTCTAGCTAATCGCTTAGCTCTCTTGAGAGAGTCGAAGGGGACCATTTTGTCCTTCTTCCGTTTACTTAGACGTTTTCGTCTTTTCTTCTTGAAGTTAGCGATAATAATCCCCTCAATGCTTACTTTACGGTGTAAGTTTTACCGTTGCGGTCTTCCCAGGTGCCACGTACCTGTCGAAGATGTTTAGTCTCCGAGGCGCCCTTGCCTTTAATAACAACTTGGGCAGTCTTTTTGTTGTTATTCTTTGAAATTACTACTACTGATTTAGACATTTCTGTCCTTTCTGCCTTATTAGGCTTTACTTAACGCGATCAGGAACACCTGCCGTAGGCACGGAATCGCTTTTCATCCGTTTTCCTGCCAACCTCCCGAAGGAGGGTTTTATTACTTCTTAAGTATATCTCTAAACTTCTTATAGCCTACCGTTTCCCGGAGGGAGATGGCAAGCGCTAACTTTTCCATTCTTCCTGTACCTTTATAGTACAGAACTATCAGAACGGTGAGAATTAACTTAAATGCCCAATACAGGGCAACCAAGGATACAAGTACTTTCAATACTTCTATTATTGTTTCCATTAAAAGAATACCTTTACCTTTCTGATAGCATCAATAGCATTGTCTAATGCTATTTGATATCTATCATTAGGTAATCCGCTTCTTTCATGTTGGCAATAGTTTTCCAACTTCATCGCGGCAATGAATGCATTGAATTCATCCTTAGTCTCTCTTTCGATAGACCAGCTACCAATGCCCTCATTGTATGATTCCCCTTGCGGAGGTCCTACATCTAAGGCTTTCGCCATAGAGGGGTAGGTCTTTGGATCATCCTCGATCCACTCGTATCCGACTTTGCGGGTTTTCACCCATCTAAATGTATCAGTCATTTAAGACTCCTTTCTGATATAGATAAACTATATCAAGTTCTCCAGTATCAATCTGATACTTGAATGCCGTATCCAATATATCAGAGAACGCAGGTCCTGGAGTATGACCACGTTCAATTAAATGTTTACCCATCAATATGGGCTTTACAGGAATAGGAAGAGGAGTGAAGAAGATCTTTGCATCTTCGCTCTTACATCGACCCATATGGTCAGCGGTATACAAGTCTTCAAGAAGAGGTAAGTATTCCCTCTTCACACCGGCCTGAAGCTTTCTCACATTTTTAGCAGTGGCTGGAGTACGGTGTACGTACAGGTGCCACTTTGTGAGAACCATCAGCAATCCTCCTAAGTTCTTTTGGAAATCGTAATCTATCTGCAATCTGCTTCATCATATCAGCCCCGACTTTATCGTGACCGTAAAATGTGAACCAACCCCCCCTCTTCGGAGAGTTCAGCAGTTTGCGGCTTGCCTACATCGTAACCATCGAATGCTGCGTCTACCTCTGCAGCATCTGAGCCACCCCGTGAGCGTCTAATACGGAGGTACAGGATGGATCAGATGCAGAATCTGCCATAATCTTCTCATGGCGGGAAACTAATCTTTTCACTAAATCAATAGTGAAGTTAACTGCAGCCATGAAGGCGCAGTCTTGATCGTTCCCGAATGGAGCATCAGTATTAAAGGACCTGATTACTCCTGAGAAGTTTAAGTGGCCCTTCCATTCTTTAGGAGACAGATGCGACCACCGCCTATCAAGTCCAAAGGCGTGAGTGGCATCAACTCCGATTATAAATTGGTCCCGGAGGTACTGAGCCAAGCCGGGAGCCATTTTAGGCTCCAAATGAGATAACACCATACCGGCACAACTTTGAACATGCAATATATCATCAATTATCGTACCATGATATTCTGTATCATGGTGATCGAATCTCATTGATGGTGGGTAATACAAACCACCAACGTCCACCACGATGTCAGCAGCCTCAATTATTCCAACATCTCGTGTACGTTCTATTGCACGAGATGCTGAAGCGAAGTTAATGAGTAAAGCACATGCGGTCACTTCACCCGCATGGAACAACCCATTATGGGTTGCTATTGATTTAAAATTAGACATTTAAGTCCCCTATTTTAAACATTCCCAGAATCTGCTGGGTCAGTACTATAGTGATCCCTGGCAGAGTCAGTACTATAGTGATCCCTGGCAGATTCGAACTGCCATTCTCCGCACTAGCTTATAAAGCTAGAGGGATCATCCCCCTTATTTAACGTCTACGGAGCAGACGATACACACATTATTTATTTGGAGTAGTTTCCTTTCTCCAAATAGCTAATGCTTTTTTATTAGCTGCTTGTCTCTCAATGATGCTTGAAATAACATGCAAATTACCCTTAACACTTTTTACAGCGTCCTTTAGTCTATCTGGGACATGAGTCCCCTTTACGCTGGCTTCTATTTGGCCAACGTTGCGGGTGTAGTACCCGCCGGCCTTGTTGCGGGTGTAGTACCTGCCGGCCTTGTTTTTTGAAGACATATTGTCCTCCTTTCGTTTTATTTTATAAAATCCACCATACGCATATGATGGATACTATTAAATGAACCCCATAAGGGCTCTGTTTAACCTTTACGCAGGCGCCAACTTCGCCAAGCAAGAAACAGGGGGCGGCGTCAGGGGAGGGTGCGTAATCTCTCCCAGCCCTTACCGAAGGGTTGTAACCTTTATCGTGATCCCTGACAGACTCGAACTGTCATTCTCCGCACTGCATCATTGATGCAGAGGGATCATGTCCTCTTTGGACCGAGACGTAGTCGAGGTCCGGAGGATGGAACGTAGTTCCGCACGGATGCGGAGCAGACGTACCATACGGTACGCATAGGTGTATCTACATGTACCGTATGGTGGAGCGCCGGAACGTAGTGGAGGCGCGGAGGTAAGCTTGGTAGGCTTAAGCGCTTCGGGGGCGAGACTTTTCCTCACTCGTCTCTTTCGAGAGCCCTCTTTATTACTTGTTGTTCTTTTATCAATTTAGACATTTAAGTCTCCTTTGGCTTTCGCCATTTTACCACTGCCACCCAGTGATCAGGTTCTAAGTAGTTTCCATCTACTGCATGTAGAATGTAAAAACCACAAATAGCGGGTACCAAGGGAGTCGAACCCCGGGTACCCGGACTTACTTACTTGTTAGACATCAATTAACTAATGTCTTTACAGGTAAACACAGCACTTCGCAGTGATTTGCTCGAGTAAGGAGCTACATGTATTGCTTGTAGCTTCTTCCCTGCTGGCACTAGCATATCATCTTTAGATATAGGCAGTGTTATGCCTAGATTAGTCAACTCGACTTTTCCAGGTGTTATCACTACTTTATCCAACGCAATACCCTCAAACGGGATATCGATTGATTTTCTAAAGCACAATATACTGTGTACGTTAGGCACAGTAAGATCCATTTCTGCCGAAGCATAATCAAGATCTTTTCCAAAGACTTGGAACAGTCTGTTCCCAGCCATGTGGACACCTGAAGCGCCCGTGCCGCTTGTTTTCGCATAGTACATCCAGATTGCCATTTTCAGTTCATCTAATGAAAGGCGAGCACCGTAGCTTTCACAAGCTTTGATGATCGCTGATACTGCTGTTTTTAGTTCATCAGAGTCATGAGCATATGTGTCGTATGCTTCTGTTAATGACATTCCAAAGCGAGAAAGCGCACCTGCTGCACGATCTACTTTGTTCTGGGTTATTGCTACGTCACCCAGTTGGATGTACCTCCGCATAGCTTTGCAGCTCACAACATCACTTCTCCACGCTTCATAAGCATCTACTGCGTTCTTAAGCGCGTGGACATAGCGTTTGCTGTCCCACTCCATAGGAACTACCATTTTTAGCAAAGTAGCTCCTTTCTTGATGTGGTGTTTTCCTATATGGGCATCCCCCGCAGCAACAAATAATTTACCTTTCGTTGCTACTTTACCTCTATAAGTATACCCTTCTACGGTTAGAAAAGTGGTAACTTCTTTAGACAGATCGTCTATTACTTTCACCACACCTTTCCAGTCTTTAGGGGCTTTCTTATACTTGGCAAATGCCAAGGGAAACAGGGCTTTCAGACCCCGAGGTCCATACACTGAGTCTACTCCTGACACCTTGTATTTCAAAGCAATAGCTGCCAGCTCTATCAGGAATGCCGCACTTTTGGCATCTGCCAAGAACCGGTTTGAACTCCAGCCTAGGAGTTTCTTTGCTGTAGCTTTTGTCTGACGCAAACCATGCAGCAAACGCGCTAATAGGTTTGTGTTTTCGCCCAAGGCTTCTCCATTTATGATGCTTTCCATTGTTTCAAAGCACTCATTCAATGGGTCAATGTTTCGATGTTTTTCGATATCGTCTCTAGAAAACTCTAGATCAAAACCGTATTCATCGAAACTCGCTACTACTTCTGGATGTCTATCTTCCAGTTGGTTAATCAGACCTTCCGGAATATCTACAATGACCGGACCTGATACAACTGGAAATCTCCAGAACATCATTTTTCCTAGTTTTTTATTAACTAGTCTAACAATGTAGTCTCCATCGTTGTCCGCACCTAAGGCACGTGTAACGAATTTTGACAAATATCTTGGATCTGTGCCTGATAACAGATCGTTAGTCAGACAAGGTATGCCTTCACCAAAGACACCAGATGCTTTAGCGATATTAAAGACATCGCTTAGCACCATTTTTGATATCTGGGATTTTGTCCAAGTAAACCTTTCGGTTGCGTTAGACATCAGCATACCTATCACTTTCATCTGGATGGGGGCATCCACGCCTCTTTCCGTTAGTTTAATTATCTTTTCAGAGATATAACTTAACATACCTCTTTTTGTAGATATTAAACTAAATAGACCATCCACAGCTTTGTCGCTGATAGGAGTTAGCACTTTGTGCAACTCTTCAGGATTGCTGTGAAACTGAGACACTTCCCAATGAAACGGGTAATCAATAGATTTTCCCGTCATCCAGGTCCAACCTACTACCCACAAACCATCATCAGCAAGATCACTGAATGTTTTGATCATATCACCTCTAAAGATGATAAAATCTACATCCACTCCAAATGCTGCGTCCCAGTCTGCGTCGTTTTCGAACATGCCGAAATCTAGCAGACCTTTCGCTACTGGCACTTTTTCGGTACCACTTATGCAGGACACTGGAATGGCTTGTACTTGCCTAACTAAGCCATCTTTCGGTGCTAACGACGGACGGCCTAAACCAGCACCGTCATTATGGTCACATACCGCATAATCAGCCAGATCATTAGGGACAAGAACATTCCCCTCTGCATCCTTCACAGCGGGGTTAACTAATTTCACATTATAAAATCCAACAGCTTTACAGTCTGTTAGCAATTTGTGAAAATAGGGCATTAACTCCCCACAGTTATCGGCATATCTAGATGCTTCGCTGATTTTCAAAGTATAGAATTTTGTTCTACCTTTGCTATCTTGTTTGATGCTTCCAAATACAGTTCGATCTGTAGCCATTAGCCACTGATCTAAACGCATCATTAACAAGCTTTTGCGGTTATCATCTCTAGGTACTGGGATACTAAAGTACTCTAGAGTTTCAAACGGAAACTCCCCTGCAGATGCTACACATCTTTTAGGGATAAGTAAATCCTCTACTACTGCTTTCCCGTTATCTGTCGCACCTGTTGCAACTTTTAATGGAACAACAATAGTCTTCCCGCTTTTAGAGAACTTAAGCGTGTTAACTGGCACACTTAGTGTTTTCCCTACTTTATCTTCGTCACATTTTGAGGAATATTCCACAAATGTGTCTGGATCATATTCCATTTCACTTTGTTTAACAAGAGGTTTGTTAAACAGCAAGCTTATTAGTTTATCAAAATGATCCATTGCTTCCAATCTATTATCCATAGATTCGTTTCCTTTCTTACTTGGGGGTTTGCAAGTGGCACCTCCTACAGCCACTGATACACTTACCGCGGTATCATTCACGTCAATAGGCGCACTTACTGACAGAAGGATAAGTCCTCCTATCAATAGTATGCCTAGCTTGTTTTGTTTCACCATTGTCAAAGCGGCGGCAACCACCTTGACCAATGATTTAACAAAATTCACAATCTTAAACCGGGTTCCTTTGATCATTTCCCCGGTATAATTAAAGATCCGCTCACTTGCGCGAACGAACCAGTACATGCATTCTACCATCCTTCTGGATGCTGTCTTACCTAGTAACACAGCGAAGAATGGTACGGTTGTTCCTACTTTACATACGTCGTCTTGAGGGCAGGAAGCCTTAACAGTAACGACGGCTACGTCAGTAGCGTTTAAATTTGCAGTATCTAGGTTTGTTAGACCTAAACACGCAACTATTATAATAGCGATGAGGGTTGTTATTGTTTTTAACATCTCGTCTCCTATTTATTGGTTTTCTTTCCTCGTAATCCTAACCCGAAGGTTCTATTGTCACAAGGTTTTGAACATTTGTCGAGTGTCCGTCTACCATCAACACAGGTAGCTCGTCTCCGAAGAGATGCAAATACTTTAAGGCAGTATTCTTGCCTGATCCCGCGCCTACTTTGTAAGGATTTTCGGATCTACTTAAGTTACCCCAGCCTACCGCTTTGCACTGGACTCTCCCTATGAGAGCTTTGTAGTTTAGCACGGTTACAGACCACGTGCCATTCTGGTTAGTGTTAGTTACTTATTAAGCCCATTGAAATGGCCTTAACTATGCTGATGCTACTAGCCTCCGCAGCATCAGCCCTATTGAGCAGATCTAATCTCTGCTTTAAAGAGGCAGCTTTCTCAGCACGATGTCTGAGCTCTGCTGCCTCTTTCTTGTCCCGGGCAGCTAATTTACCCCAGGCCGCTACTTGCATATTATTGCTTTCACGGCAGCCTTATCCATGCCTAGACCCTTAGCGATCTCTCTCGCAGCAGAGTCAGGCATATTTAACCATAAGAACTCAGGGACTTTTTTAGAAGGAGCTAATAGCTCACTAAAGTCCACCCAGTACTTCCCACAACCTCGGGCTCTAAAAGCCCCAGCTATGTTAGTGATCTGGGCGCGTTCTGTCTGCTGAGTTACTTGTAAATCAGCATACCATTTTTGGGCTATCCAATGATGCCCATCTAAACAAAGCAAGATATATGTTTCCAAAATATCTCCTTTTTTTCTATACTACTTTAATCCTCTCAGAACGAGGAGAGCCATTATGCTCTTCTGTGCAGCCGTAGTAGTACTACACATAGTGGCAGAGCAGGGATTCGAACCCCGCCTCCTCTGCTCAACTGGACGCTTTGCCAGCCGTGTTGCAGAGAAGTCTTCCGACAAGACCTGCCGATCAGGTTATGTACTAGTCTATGCTAGTACACAATCTCCACCACGTACCATCATCCTGTTCGATGATTACGTGGTGTTTGCCTGTTACGTGCTTACACTGCAAGCACATAAAGGCTGATCCACTTCTGGTGTGGATCAGGGTTGTGTTCCTGGTCCAGGCCCAGGATTTCTGGTCCATAGTGTTGAACCAGCTAAACAACGCGGTTAGAAAGATGGATAGTCCTATCATTATCACTAGTCTTACAATCCACCTATTGGTGAATCGTACGACTCTTCTTTTCCTTGTTGTCACATTCACTAGGAATGTAACAAATAAGGTTATCGCTAGACCCATTACAATCGTCATCATTTTATATCTCCTTAGAGTTATGGGGTGAAATCCCCGTTTTAAATTACTGTTTCATCCTTTAGGAATCATCAGCACAGACAACACATCTGTGTACAGTAGGTAATATCAATACTAACAACCGAGGGGGTCATATACACCAGTAGCGTTACTTACAAATACTAGTTCCGCTGGTGTATATGCCTATGTATGCTCCCTCAAGCAGCTTTGCACTAACCCTTACTCCTTTCTTTTATTAGTGTGGTTCACAAAGCGGGCTCCCGTTTAGGCCGGATCCCCGATGGCGCCTTACTCTCCCGTACCAATAGGGTAACGACCGAGTCAGCCGTCATACAAGTCTAAGTGGCTTATAAGACCACACTACACGCTACCATATAGGCTTTAAACTTAGTCGTGTAGGACTTGTATGAATTTGATTTATACACTTGTATAATAGGTGACCCAGGTAACAGGGATGGTATCTCACTGACGACTCCACACGGACTAGCGTCCATGCTTCAATGTCTCCCATCTATTCTGCACCAAATATACCCGGCCCTATATGCTACTTGCTGTCACTGCAGCATATAGGGCCTATTATACAAGCCTTGCTAGGCTAGATGCTTAAGGAAGTATTATTGTATGACGCGTATACTATAAGCATGGCTATTATCTTATTTCACCAAAGAGAGATTGCTATTCTCTCAGTCTAGCACCCCGGTTTCAAGGGGGCTTTCATGTCATCGGACTCAACACTGAAGCACTATATACTATCTATAGCAAGCTCCCTCAGTGAGGTCTTCTGTAACGGCTCTGCAAGTTACCACCGGGCTCTTCTCCTTCCAGAGAAGCCTGTACTGTTAGCCTGAAGCACAGGAAAGATATATTATAAGAAACACCCGGGGGCATGGAACTAGCGTACCCGGTCATACAGTATAATATAACTATTAGCGTTTTCTTACACAATAAATAGAAACTAACTAGGCTCGAAACAAGAAAGGCTCGAAACAAGTATGACATACCTATTATATGGCAACAAGATCCTCAAAAACTAGAACTTGTATTCAATGTTCTTCTTCTTATATAGGAACACAGTCCCTCTGTAGTAAGGAATGTAAAAAAGAATATGTTTTAAATAATAAAATAAATAGAACTTCAAAAAAATGTAATGGATGTAATACAATAAAACAAGTAACAGAGTTTCATGGGGATTCCTACTCATCTGACGGTTATAGGTATGAATGTAAAAAATGTGCTAAATTGCGTAAGAAAAATAATCCATCGCATAGAGGGGAGCCAAAGAAACATGATGCTATCAGAAGGACACTTTCTGAGGAAAACTGGAAAACTCTTGTAGAGATATCAGAAGGACTCTGTGCATTATGTAAAATCTCACTAAGTGATCTAGAAAGATCCTCTGACCCTTCTAAATATAATAAAAATAATGCAGTTACTGTGGATCATGTCTTCCCAAAGTCAAAAGGAGGCTCACATGAATTATCTAATCTGCAGCTACTCTGTAGAGCATGTAACGTTATTAAATCAGATAAAATATAAGAAACTTTCTAGCCTCAGAATATTATTCGTCCCTAAGATCCTCCCGATCCATATATAAAATAATGTAAATTCTAGCCCCTATAAAGGTTATTCGTCCCTAAGATCCTTCTCGAGACAAGCAGCATTCAGTGACATACCTTAGTAAAAGAACCCCGATTCTACTAAACTTTAAAGGAGAGAATTTAATGGAACCAAATAAAATAATGATAATAAATGAAGCTACGTGGGTAGCTAGCGGTACTACCACACTAGGACCAGGAGAGGGCAAAGTCTGGAAAGTTAAACTTAAAGAATCCGCATTAGATGGATTTTCAGGAACTATTAGAATATTAGATGCTAACGGCGCTACTCAAAATTATTCAATTCCAGGGACTTCTGCTGCTTCTGATGTAAATTCTCATGCAAATGAAGAGGTTTGGATGATGAGTGGAGATACTATAGTAAGGTGGAGTGAAGTAGCGTATGTAGAAATATACGAGTATACTGCGTTAGATCAAAGGTTTTTTGGAGTAAGTTCTGTAGACTATACTGCTAATTATAAAGCCTATAATGCAATAGGACCTGCTAGTGCTTTTTTCGGACAACCCTTTGAGATACTAACTCTTCCTATAGACTATGAGGGAGGACATACGGACTCAGGATATACTTCGACTTATTATGCTTGCCCTACTGAAATGTACCTTGCATACGTAGACAAGCAGGGAGTGGAACATCCAGTTGTGGACACTATGGGATCAAATGGATATATGAATTTTGCAACATCAACGTAT
>JACKQG010003171.1_pt1 | contig 20513 bp, 17 predicted proteins | sample 8237621 | NCBI WGS metagenome assembly JACKQG01 (sample SAMN15677084, study PRJNA649215) | marine metagenome | biome: marine; feature: Black Sea; material: saline water; isolation source: suspended particulate matter (SPM) from the Black Sea western gyre | collected 2013-06-09/2013-06-10 | depth... | reverse complement strand
TTCTATACGCTCTGGACTACTTTTGTTACGTCCTTTGGGAAAGAGACCCTCATGGCCCAACGCTTTGTTTCAAACGGCTAAACTGTTACAATTTGATGAACTCGTAAAAAGTCCCCAAGGCCGTCAGTCCCGCGAAAGCTGGAGTTTAGAACTGTTGATTTTACTGGCCTACATCTGAGCGTCAAATCTGTGAACTTATTTTTGAGTGCGCCCTAAGGGAATCGTGACAATTATATCAGTCCCTTTCCCAAGAACGCTCTCCGCCCGAATAGATCCCCCCAGTCCCTGGATAATCGTGTAACATACAGACAGTCCCAGTCCGGTACCTTTCCCCGGTTCTTTTGTGGTGTAAAATGGATCAAATATGCGTCCAAGCGCTTCCGCTGGGATACCGATTCCCGTATCCCTGAAGCTGATCACAATCGAGTCATCTTCGTTATATGTTTTGATGGCCATGGCACCTGGAGAAAAACCGCCGGATGAAACCCCCGCATCTATCATGGCGTCGGCAGCGTTCATAATGATGTTCAGGAACACCTGCTTCAACTGGTCCCCCCCTGCCCAGACAACGTCTTTTTCCGCCCCCAGGTCCTGTTGTATCTCAATACGTCCCATCATTGGTTGGGGCTCAAGCATATTTACGGTTTCCACGATTAACCGGTGAATCCGCGTTTCTTTTTTTTCAGCATCTGACGGTCTGGAAAAGTCGAGGAGTTCCCTTATGATCTGATTGATGCGCGTGACCTCCGATTCAATCCGTTCCACAAAGTCCCTTCTTTCCTCATCTCTCAGGTCACACCGCTTGAGCAGTTCCAGATAGCCTAAAATTATCCCTAACGGGTTGCCGATCTCGTGGGCGACCCCGGTCGCCAGTCGTCCCGCCGACGCCATCTTTTCAGACTTAATGATTTCATCCTGCGCCTTTTTAATCTCCAAATTGGCCTTTTCCAGGGAAGAAATATTGTCCTTTAATTCCTTCTTGTTCGCCTCAAGCCGTTTGTGCATCATCTTCAGAGAATGGAAAAGCTGCCCGATCTCATTCCTGGATGATTCCCCATCACGAAGCAAAGGGGGCCACTCTTCGAATTTCTCGGTAATCGCCAGGAGTCTGTAAATCGGTTTGATCACTGCCCGGGAAAGCAAATAGATCCCGAACAGAACAAGAATAATCCCGTTCAAACAGATGTAGGCCAGGATCAACTTCTCCGATTTTCTAAGTCCCTGATACAAGGGGCCAAGGTCTGCGCAGATGGCAGCGGCCCCCAATAGTCTTCCCCTAAAAAGGATGGGGGCGGAAATCCTGACCGCCTCGGGAGCAAACCAGATCACTCCCCAGATCTCCCCGGAAAACTCAAGCGACAACTTCTGCCTTCTCAAGGCCTCTCTGGTGCTGAGAAGTGCTTCTTTCTCTCTGTTCCCCCATGATCCGAGACCCAGAAGCCCGTCACCTTTACTGTTGACCATGAGGACATTTGAAAACCCTCCCATTCTCAATAGTTGGGCGATCTCTTCCCTGAATCGGGAATCGGATGCGAGACTGATGGGGCCCCGATGTGTGTTCGTCAATCCATGATATCCCACCATCTGCCCGATGGCATGGATCAGCAGGCGCCCTGTTTCCACTCTTGCGTCTACCAGATCCCTTTCCGCAAATTTTACCATCACAACATTGATGAGGAGCATGGCAGACAGGATCACAAAGGTCAGACAGGCCACGATCCCGGCCCTCAGACTATAGATAGGAAATCGCAAGGCCATGCCTCCTTAGGGGAATAAACCAAAGTACCACTTTGCAAGCTCAAGGCCAAAAAAGAGGTAGAAAAGGGCACCGAAGGAAAGAAAGGGGCCGAAAGGTATCCTGAACCGATACCCTTTTCCGGCAAACAGGATAAACGCTGCACCGATGACAGCGCCTGTCAGAGAAGCAATGAGTACGATAAGGGGTAAGGGCCACCAGCCCATCCATGCGCCAATCATGGCCAGAAGCTTAATGTCTCCTCCTCCCATTCCCTCTCTCCCGGTTATACGTTCGTAAATGAAAGCAACGAGAAAAAGAGACCCGCCTCCCGCCACGGTCCCGATCAATGAATCGAGCCAGAAGACGCTCCAGGGAAAAAATGAAACGCACCACCCGACCACGATCCCTGGCAGAGAAAGGATATCCGGTATGATCCTGTGGTCGAGATCGATAAAACTGATCGTCACAAGGGTCCCCGCAAACAAGAGAGAGAGAATGTATTGAAAACTCAATCCATATCTGATAAAGAGGAAGAGGCTCAGAAGACCCATCAGGCCCTCTACTGCCGGATAACGCCATGAAACGGACTGTTTGCACCGTCTGCACCTCCCCAGCAGGAAGAGATAGCTGAGCAAAGGGATATTATCATAGAATCTGATCCTTTCGCCGCAATGTGGGCAGGTTGAAGGGGGGGTAATAATCGATTTCTTCAGGGGGATACGATAAATACAGACATTCATGAAGCTTCCCAGGGAAAGCCCCAACAGGAAAGAGAAAAGGACCATAATTGATTCAAGGGTCATTTTTCGGGTTGCGGGTTACGGGTTGCGAGTTACGGGTTGCATAGTCACTGATTGAAAATGGTCAACACCATGAATTCAAAACCAAATAAAAAAAGTGTGATGCTCTCGGTTAATCTGGAAAACCCCCAGCAGCGGCATATCAATCGTATCAGCCAGGTCTTAGACCAGGGGGGCCTTATTGCCTATCCCACAGACACTTTTTACGGGATAGGATGCGACCTGTTCAATAAGAGAGGGATTCAGCTTATTTACAGGCTTAAGAATCGTCCCCTGAACCAGCCGTTCTCCTTTGTCTGCGACAGCCTGAAGGAGATCAGCCGATATGCCTTAGTCTCAAACTATGCCTATAAGACCATGAAGCGACTCCTGCCCGGCCCGTACACCTTTATTCTGGAAGGTACGAGATTAGTGCCGAGGATTATGCTGACCAAGAGGAAAACTGTGGGCATCCGAGTACCCGACAACAAAATCAGCTTGGGTATTGTGCGAACCTTTGGCCGCCCTATCATAAGCACCAGTGCGGGGTTTGATGATCCTTACTCCATAATGGAAGCCTATGGGTCATATCTCGATATTGTCATTGATGGTGGGATGCTTAATCAAAGTCCTTCAAGCGTGGTATCGTTGATAAATGACAAACCGGAAATTATCCGAAAAGGGAAAGGAGACGTCAGTAGCTTTCTCTGACATCCGGCCTTGAAATTCCGCTCCATCTGTACGCAATGCTGCGGCCCTTTATGTTATCGAGCAGCCTGGCTGTAAACTTAGCGCCTGTCTCAAGTAAGAGGTCTAACAACTCAAACTTGCTTTTCTTGGCGTATACCAGAGTCACGTCTCCTTTGATACCGGCCAACTCCTTTGTTATCTCAACCGCATCTTGAAAATTACCCAGGAAGTCCACCAGGCCCAGTTCCTTGGCCTGGGCCCCTGAGAAGATACGACCATCGGCGATCTCTTGAACCTTTTCCAGAGAAAGATTTCTTCCGCGGACGATCGCCTGAACAAACTGTTTCTGCATGTCCATGATCATCGCATCAAGAATTTCTCTTTCCCTTGCAGTCAATTTTCTGTCAGGTGACCCGATGTCCTTGAATTCTCCGCTTTTCATGATCTCGAGATCAACGCCGATCTTGTTTAAAAGATCTTCCACTCGCACGAATTCCATGATAACGCCGATACTGCCGGTAATCGTGCCTGGGTTGGCCACAATCTTGTTAGTGGCCGCCGCGATGTAGTACCCCCCCGACGCCGCAACCGTGCCCATCGCAGCAACTACCTTCTTCGTAGGGATGGTCTTCTCGATCTCCCTGTAGATCTCCTGGCTCGGGGCTATCGCCCCTCCGGGAGAATTAATTTTCAAAATAATGGCTTTTATACGATTATCTTTTCTGAATTTAACTAACTCTGATGTGACTGTCTGAGAATCCGAAATAGTCCCTTCGACGGGGATAACACCTATCTTTTCACTGAAGAGTTGGTAAGATGAAGGGGAGAGCGTCTTTATCGCTATTACCATCGTGCTGCCTAACACGATGGCGATGACAAGGATAATGACCAAGACTGTCAATATTGGATGTCGCTTGCCTGCCATTTATCTCTTGTAACCGGTTCGGGCCACATGCTGCTGACCGGGCAAAGCCGGCTTTTTCAGGCCTGGTCCCACCATCGGCCCTGGGGGTCTACACCCCTCACCGGACTGAAGGCAGGAACCCGGAGGGAGAATCAAGTTCTCCAGGTTAAGATGCGTCTTTATTGATGGTCTTTGTCGGGCGGCAGCTCCGCTGGAGGGCTCCCCGAATCTTCAATATCACTGTCAGATCCGGTCTCCGGTGCCCCAGCCTCTTGAAAACCTTCTTTCTCCACTGAGTTGAATTTCTTGGACTGGGACTGATGTCCCAGATTCATCATCTCTTCTCTCAGCAGTTCTCCGAGGTTGGATGTAGCCTCTTGATTCTTGTTCAGATAACTCCTGAAAATATCTTTTTCACTGGTTTCTTCCAGCTTTCGTATGGAAAGACCGATTTTCTTCTCCTCACGCGAAACATTGATGACCTTTGCCTGTATAACATCATCAATCTGGAATCTCGACAGGGGATTTCCCTTCTTATCAGAGGATATCTCGGAGACATGGACAAGGCCCTCTATCCCTTCTTCGAGCTCAAGGAAAAGACCAAAATCGGTTACGTTGGTAACCGTGCCTGTCACCCGCGTCCCCGGTTTATATTTCACGGGGATCTCGTCCCATGGGTCGGGAGCTAATTGCTTTATGCCTAATGAAAAGCGTTCATTTTCCTTGTCGATATTCAACACCACGGCCCGCACTTCCTGACCCTTCTTATAGACCTCCGAGGGGTGCTTTATCCTTTTGGTCCAGGAGATATCAGAAATGTGAACAAGCCCGTCTATCCCTTCGTCAATCCCTATAAAAGCCCCGAAGTCAGTAATATTCTTGATCTTCCCTTCTATTGTCGTTCCTACAGGATATTTTTCTTCAATGACGTCCCATGGGTTCGGTGCGACCTGTTTCATACCCAGGGAAATCCTTTTCCTTGAGATATCCATGTTCAACACGATGGCGTCAACCATATCTCCGATACTCAGAAGCTGAGAAGGATGCCGGACCTTTCGCGTCCAGGACATTTCGGAGACATGAATCAACCCTTCCACACCTTGCTCCACTTCGATAAAGGAACCATAATCTGTCAGACTGACCACACGGCCGGCAATTCTTGCGCCTATAGGGTATTTGTCTTTGACCTGACTCCAAGGATCAGGCACTAACTGTTTGATGCCAAGGGATACCCGCTCCCTCTCTTTATCAAAGCTCAACACCTTTACATCGATCTCATCCCCGGTCTGATATATTTCAGAAGGATGCCCTACCCGCCCCCAGGACATGTCCGTAATGTGGACAAGGCCGTCTATTCCGCCCAGGTCAATGAATAGTCCGTAATCCGTAATATTTTTTACGGCTCCACGGAGAACAACACCTTCCGAGATGACCTCGAGGGTTTTTTCTTTCAAGGACACACGTTCTGCCTCTAATATGGCCCGGCGAGACAGAACAATATTACCACGCCTTTTATTATATTTTACTATCTTGAACTCATGCTCTGTGCCTACCAGGGCATCCATATCTCTAATCGGCCTGAGGTCAACCTGGGAACCCGGCAGAAAGGCCTGAAGGCCAATGTCCACAGATAGCCCGCCTTTTACCCTCGAGAGAATAGTCCCTTTCACGGTTCCGTTGTTTTCATAGATCTCTCTAATCTTATCCCAGACCTTGATTTTTGCAGCCTTTTCTTTTGAAAGTCGAATGACCCCCTCGTCATCCTCTCTCCGCTCCAGGAGGACCTCTATCTTGTCTCCAACACTGGCAGTCAAGTTGCCTTCCGTATCAATAAATTCACGAATGGGGATCTGACCTTCCGACTTGTAACCAATATCTACCAAGACATATTCTTTGTCGACTTGGACAATCTCTCCAGAAACCACCTCGCCCTCCTGGATACTTTTCAGACTTTCTTCATACAACCGCATGAAGCTATCGGTATCCTGAACATCTTCAACAGACGCCTCCTCAGATTTACCCGTTAATTCACCTGGCGATTCCCCTGCCGGTTCAGCTGAAATTCCCGCATCTTCCTCACCTGGGTCGTTGTCTAAGGCCTCACGATCACTCTTGACGATTAAAGGTGTAGCTTCGTTCTCATTCGTTACTTGTTGGGCTGCAAAGTTTGTTTGTTTTTCCATTAACCTAAATACCCCCTAAATGTTTTTGCCAGTTTTGCCTATCTGCGAATCCTTCAAATTTTTTAATTTATCAAAGACAAAATAAAAGATCAACTATTATTTACTGGAATTCCAATTATACCCGTTATGTCTTGAGATAATTGAGTATGACCTCAACAACCGCCTCAGCCGTTAAAGCCGTTGAATCTATTGTCAAAGCATCCTCTGCCGGCCTTAGTGGAGACAGGGGCCGCATTCGATCGTTATCATCCCTCTTTTTCAGATCCGCCTTGACAACGTCCTTCTGCGCTGCTTCACCGCGTGCCAAGACTTCTTTATATCTTCTTTCCGCTCTTACCTCAATAGACGCCGTAAGGTAGAATTTCCAGTTGGCTTCGGGAAACACAACGGTTCCCATATCCCTCCCTTCGGCCACGAACCTGCCTCCTTTCGCCATTTTTCGCTGAAGGTCGGTCATCGCCTGCCTCACTTCGCCCACCGCAGAGACTTTAGAAGAAAGCATATCCAGTTCAGGACTTCTGATCAACTCAGAGATATCTTCGCCGCAGAGTAGAAGTCGGGGAGGATCTTCCTCTCTGTCAAACTGAAGATCCAGGGATCTGCAGACTCGCCCCAATCCCTCGCCGTCACGGAAATCCACGGATTTTCTTTTCGCGACAAGCGCGACGGCCCTGTACATGGCACCGGTATCCAGATATGAATAACCGATCCTTTTGGCTAACATGCGGCTGACAGTACTCTTCCCGGAGCCTGCCGGGCCATCAATAGTAATGATGTGGTTCATACCCAGAGAGATACGATCTTTTGGCCTCTTCAAATAAGGCCAAGGTTCAACAGGTTAAAAGCTGACCAAAGATATTTGAAACTTCGAATATCGAATAACGAACAAAGAACGTGTAAAGACTTATAATACTCTTTTAAGGGTCTCGATGAACCTCTCGTTCTCTTCCGGCAATCCAACACATATCCGGATGTAATCGGGAAGGCCATAACTATCCATGGCCCTAACAATAACCCCTTGTTTGAGCATCAGTTCGTAAATCCTCCTGCCGCCGTCAGGCGTCTTTATCAAAAAGAAATTGGCCTGAGTAGGAATATATTCAAGTCCGATTTCATCAAGATTGTGGTATAAATAGTCGAGGCCTTCTCGTACGACCTGAAGGGTCCTGGTTACAAATGCAGAATCGTCCAGGGCTTCTGTAGCAGCCACCTGGGCCAGGGTATTGGCATTAAAAGGCTGTCTGACCCGATTCATATAATCAATCATCATTTCTGAAGCAAAACCGTAACCAATTCTTAATCCTGCAATGCCATATAACTTTGAAAAGGTCCTCAACACAATCAGAAAAGGGTGTTCGTCTAACAGCTCAGTGCCGTTGGCCGTCGTTTCATCGGTGACGAACTCAATATAGGCCTCATCCAATACCACTACGATATCTTCCGGAATCTCTTTCAGGAACTTGAGCATTTCATCTGCTTCAATAGCGGCTCCTGTGGGATTGTTCGGATTGTTGATGAATACAACTTTGGTCTTGGGAGTAATCGCGTTACGGATCCCCTTCAAATCAACTCCGAAATTCGAAAGGGGGACAGAGGTCATTTGACCTCCGGCCCCTCTGACGATTTTTTCATAAACCAAAAAGGTAGGGAATGCCTGCACCGCATGATCTTCTTCTGAGAGAAATGTTCTAATGATCAGTTCAATCAGCTCGTTGGACCCATTCCCCAAAATTATCCGACCAAACGGGATGTCATATTTTTCGCTCAGCTTTGATTTAAGATAAAAACCACTCCCATCAGGATATCGGTTAAGGGTGGACACCTTATTTATGATCGCCTGGACAGCCAAAGGAGATGGCCCTAACGGATTTTCATTGGAAGCCAATTTAATGGATCCGCTGATCCCCAGTTCTCTTTCAAGTTCTTCGATAGGTTTTCCGGGTGGGTAGGGAACCAGATCCTCTACTCCTTCTCGAACCAGTTTTCTCATGCTGAATACTCCTTCAAATTTGACAAACCCGCAAAACATCATCTTCCGAGAAGGCATCCCGCTATAAATAAGCGGGACCCTGGACGGGACAGATGGACGCTTTGCAGAGCCATGAAACGAGACCTTTGCAAAACGCCCCTTTTTGCTCTCCGAGGCGTAGGCTCGGAGAGAGGCTTGAACTCGAACAAAATTGAGCATTTTTCAAAGGTCTCGAAACTTAGTAGTTGCGAATTCTGGCCTTATAGCGCAAGGAAAGGGAAATGTAAACGGCTCATGAAAGCGTATCTGTGCCTTTTTTATTTTTCAGCACATATTTTTACTGATTTTTCCTTGACTTGCAAGCTTTGATCGACTATTTTCAATCGACCTGCGTAACCGGTTACAGGAGATTGCTGTATCTTTAGACAGGATTTCCTGCATGTAAGTGCCCACACGCTGACAGACAACTAACCAAAAATCTTTTTCAGAAAATTGAGTGTATTCAAGAAAAGAAATTTGAAAGGTTCGTTTTCCAAAGGTCTCACAAGGGGGAAAGATGAACAAATCGCAATTGATAGAAGCCTTGGCCAAAGAAGAGGATTTACCCCTGAGAAAGGCGGAAGAGGTTGTTAATACGGTCTTTGGGGAAATGGAAGCAGCCCTCATCAGAGGTGAAAGGGTTGAAATCAGGGGTCTTGGAAGCTTTAAAGTAAAAAACTATGACGGTTACAAGGGACGAAACCCCAAGACAGGAGAAATGATAAAGGTAGCTCGTAAGAAACTCCCTTTTTTCAAAGTGGGAAAAGAACTGAAAGAGAGGGTGGACCTCTTTTAAGGACTTCGAGGACCTTGGTCGTGCTAGACGGGGAGCTAGCGGTGCCCTGTAACCCGAAATCCGCTCATGCGGGGTTGAAAATCCTTCAGGAAGGCCTTGATCCAAATTGATCCTTCGCCGCATTTGGGGTTGACATGGACCTCACGTAACAGACGCTTACGAACCCCGTCAGATCCGGGAGGAAGCAGCGGTAAGTAAGAAGGGCTGTGTCGTGATGACATCTATGTCATTTCTCCAGGTGGCAAGGACAATTCGGTCTTTGCTGGAACGGAGGATGCGCGGCCAAGGATTCCGAAGAGGCCCTCCCGCACATTCCCATCTTATGTATCCTTCCTCAACTATCGGCGCACCCCATCAATCAGGCCTTTTGTGGATCAGACGATCCGTTTCATATTTCCGCCACCCCGGCCTTTCCCGTTATCCACAGCTTGTCCAGGGGACTTTTACCAGACAGGGCGGCGTAAGCAATCCACCGTATGACCGATTGAATACCAGTTATGACGTCGGGGATCACCCACGGAATGTGACCTCAAATCTTGCAATTATCAAGCGTATCCTTGGCACCCGCCAGCTCATGCATATGGACCAGGCCCATGGTGACAGGGTTCATGTGGTTAAACCTGGAAACCCCCGCAGAAAAGACGAAATTCCCTTAGCAGATGCCATTATAACCAATGTCCCTAAAATTGCCATCCTGGTAAAACAGGCTGACTGCCAGGGGATTATCATATTTGACCCGAAGAAAGGAGTCGTGGCCAACGTCCATTGTGGTTGGAGGGGGAATGTCAAGAATATCCTTGGAAAGGTCGTGACGCGAATGAAGCACGATTTCGGTTGCGATGGAAGTGATCTCTTGGCCGCTATCGGACCCTCTCTCGGACCTTGCTGTGCCGAATTCGTTGGTCATGGAAAAATATTTCCCAAGGGTTTCGAGGAATTCATGGTGCGCACAAATTACTTCAATTTGTGGGCCATCAGTTCCCGGCAGCTTCAAAATGAAGGGCTCAGGCAGGAAAATATTGAAATCTCCGGCATCTGCACCCGCTGCAGGACGGACCTGTTCTATTCCTACAGGGGTGAAGGGGAAACAGGACGATTCGGAACCGTCGTTATGCTGAAATAGCCTTTCCTGACCTCAGCCACCGATGCAATCCTTCAAAGATGGGCGTAAGCCTTTGAAAAACAAAGGATGCTCGAAGGCTCAGAGACAGAAAAAACCCGATTTACACCTTGACTAATTAAGTGAGCAGGCATAAGCTCCCCCATGTGCACAACACTATACTGAGGTCTTTGAAAAAGGTCTCATCCTCTGAAAGGAGTGCGCGACACAAAATGCCCACCAAATACATCACCGTTACGGGTGGTGTCCTTTCAGGCCTTGGCAAAGGGATCGCCGCTGCCTCTATAGGGCATCTTCTCTCCTCACGACTCAAAATCATCCCGATCAAATGTGATGGCTATCTCAACGTTGACCCGGGGACCATGAACCCGTTTGAGCATGGCGAGGTCTTTGTGCTGGATGACGGAGGAGAGGTAGACATGGACTTCGGTCACTATGAGCGATTCCTGGGGGTGACGTGTAAATCAAACTGGAACCTGACCATGGGCAAGGTCTTTGACATGGTCAGGAAAAAAGAGCGAAAGGGAGATTACCTCGGGAAAACGGTTCAATACATACCTCATGTCACAGATGTGATTAAAAACCACATATTTGAAATTGTCCATAAAGAAAAACCGGATCTGGTTATCATAGAAATCGGCGGAACCGTTGGGGATATTGAAAACGAGCTTTTCCTGGAAGCCATGAGGCAGATGAAAGAAGATGTGGGCAGGGATAACGTTATTTACGTGCATCTTACATATGTACCGATCCCCTATGGTGTTAATGAGCAGAAATCCAAACCCACACAACAGAGCGTGAATCTCTTGAAACAGCGAGGGATCTTTCCTGACATCATCATAGGAAGGTGCTCCCATTTTCTGACCAGAGAAATCAAGACCAAAATCTCCAGTTTCTGCGATGTCAATCCCGATGCAGTCATCACCGGCCTGGATGTGGATGATATTTACGAGATACCGATTATTTTCGAGCAGGAGGGTCTCCCGGAGATTATCCACAAGAAACTGAATATCTACAGCCCTCCCGACCTGAGGAAATGGAAAAAACTGGTCGACAACATCAGAAATCCCGACAGACAGATTACGGTTGCCATGTGCGGAAAATATACCAGGTTAGAAGACTCCTATGCATCTATCATAGAATCATTCAACCATTGTTCAGCCCACCTGTCCTGCAGGATAAATCTCAAATGGATCGAAACCACAGATCTCAACGACACATCTTTCTTAGACGGCGTCGACGGCCTGGTTGTCCCTGGCGGGTTCGGATCTCGGGGTACAGAAGGGAAAATCGAGGCAATCCGCTTGGCCAGAGAGAGAGATATCCCTTTTTTAGGCCTTTGTTTAGGGCTCCAGCTTGCTGTCATTGAATTCGCCAGAAATGTCTGTAACCTCACCGGTGCCAGCTCTACGGAAATGGATCCTGATACGCCTCACCCGGTCATTGACATCCTCCCTGAACAGAAAGAGGTCACTGACAAAGGTGGGACCATGAGGCTCGGTGCCTACCCTGCCACGCTGACCGAGGGAACGCTTGTGCACTCCCTCTATCGCAGCACAGAGGTATCGGAGAGACACAGACACAGGTATGAGGTAAACCCTGACTATCATCTCTTTCTGCAGGAAAACGGGATGATTTTTTCCGGGACGTCACCGGACGGGAGGCTGGTGGAGTTTATTGAACTGCCGCAATTAAGATTCTTTGCTGCCACCCAGGCCCATCCTGAGCTGAAATCAAGGATGGAAGGCCCTGCCCCGCTCTTCTACGGCTTTGTTCAGGCATGCATGAGTTGAAGTCTACTGCAACAGCAGAGGCCCGAGGAGACCTTTGCAAAACGCCCCCTTTTGCTCAATTTCTGCGTCAGGCTCAAATTTTAATCCTCGAAATATTCAATATATTCCTGTGGTTAAAATTATCGCCTTCCTTGACCTTGACCAAAATTGAGCATTTTTCAAGGGTCTCCCAAAGAGGTTTGATGATGAAACGAGACCTTTGAATAAGGTTGGCGTCATTCGTCAAGAAGAAAGGTAGTAGTTGATAATGTACCTGCCAAGATGACCGGCCCTGACACCTAACTTATCCCCGTGAACACCCAATACTGCAATACAGAACCCCTTAGCACCCCCGGGGGGAAGGACGTAAGCCGTTACCCAGTCATATTTAAACTGGTCCGTTCTGTCGTTGATGGTCCCGGTTTTTGCCCCCAACTCCACGCCTTTGAATGCCTTTTTTCTCCTCAACCTGCGGAAAGACTTACGGCATGTCCCATGTAAAACCGTCTCTTTCATCAGAATCTTCAAGCCTTCGGCGGTCTCCTTGCTTATTGAATGACTCATCTCTTCCGGGCTCCGCTGATAAAGGACCTCGCCGTCTTGCTTCAAAACCCTCTTGACCAGCCAGGGCTTCATCATCACGCCGTTATTGGCAACTGCCGATGCTAAGAGGGCCGCGTGAAGAGGCGAAATCACTGTATCCTTATTGAAACCCGAAGAAATTTCCGCCAATCCAAAATCATCATCCGGAACCTTAACAATGCTCTTTGAAACCGGAAAATCAAAGGGAATCGATCGATTGAAAAAAAACTTTTCAGCCGAGTCAGCCATGACCTTTTGGCCCAGATCGTATATCCCCAGTTTCCCGAAAACAGGATTGATAGATGAACCAAAGGCTCTTTTGAAGCTGACCTTGGAAGCGTGCCGCCCTTTATTCTGTTTCAGTTGACGTTTGTAAAGCGTATGCTTGTACCCTTCAAAATAGACTGTCTGCTCCGGTGTGAACCCGGCGTTCTCCAAGGCCGCGGCCGCTGACACGATCTTAAAAAGGCTGGCAGCAGGAAAGTCCGCCTTCAAACAGAGACTCTCGTCATTCCCCTCTTTGTCATAACTGACCATGGCAAGAACCCGTCCATCATCGGGCCTCAGAACCACAACAGCCGCTTTTAATGTCTTTGAATTTTGAAGAAGGCCAATGATGTACTTTTGAAGACCCGGATCCAGCGACGATTCCACAATAATGGATCCCCCAGCCCTTTCCAGAACAAACCGGTCAACTGAATGAGCAGAATCGAGATTCAGGTCCCCTATCTTTATTGAAACAGGCTTCTTAGCCGGACGTTCAGGGATAGCGACTGGCTTTTTTTCTACCCCGGAAGGGCTGTTGCCGGCCTGGCTCACCTGTTCCGAAGTCCACGGGGCCCCAAAAAAGAGAAAAATGAGGCCCACTAAGAGAGACCCCGAACAGAGAATCAGGAGGGGAGTCCTCTTCAGCAGTCGTTTCGCATGCAAAGCATGCCGAAGCGCTTTCGTGTGATCCCGCCAGCCTGAAGAATAAAGATGGTTCGTATTCATATCAATGACGATGAGGAGATGTACTCTGTCCCTCCCATATAGGGTTGGAGCGCCTCCGGGACAGCCACTCTGCCGTCTTTCCGTTGATAGTTTTCAAGAATAGCAACCAACGTCCTGCCAACGGCCAGACCGGAACCGTTGAGGGTGTGCACCAGCTCCGTGCCGCTCTCTCCCTTCCTTTTGAACCGGATACCCGCCCTCCTGGCCTGAAAATCAGTAAAATTGCTGCAGGAGGATATCTCACGATAGAGACCCTGGCCTGGGAGCCAGACTTCCAGATCATATGTTTTTGCAGCCGAAAAACCGAGATCTCCTGTACATAATGAAACCACTCGAAATGGGAGCTCAAGACGTATGAGGATCTCCTCAGCGTTCCGGGTCAGTTTCTCTAACTCATCATAGGACTCCTCGGGCTTGGCAAACTTGACCAATTCAACCTTGTTGAACTGGTGCTGCCGGATAAGCCCCCGGGTGTCCTTGCCGTACGACCCCGCCTCTGATCGGAAACAGGGAGTATAGGCAACGTAATAGACCGGGAGATCTTCTTCTCTGAGAGTCTCATCACGATGGATGTTTGTAACCGGGACTTCTGCTGTTGGAATCAGATAAAGATCCCAGCCTTCCACTTTAAATAAATCCTCTTTAAACTTGGGCAACTGTCCCGTGCCCACCATGGAGGCAGCGTTTACCATAAACGGCGGGAGAATCTCGGTGTATCCGTGCTCCCGCGTGTGAATATCGAGCATAAAGTTGATAAGGGCCCTCTCCAGCTTAGCGCCTGCACCCCGGTAGACCGTAAACCTCGAGCCTGCGAGCTTGGCACCACATTCAAAATCGAGAACACGCAAATCCTCCCCGATCTCCCAGTGAGGACGAGGGTCAAAATCCATTTCCCTGATCTCCCCCCAGGTCCGTATAACCGGATTATCATTCTCATCCTTTCCAACCGGCACCGTTTCATCAGGAATATTTGGAATCACCATGAGGATCCGGTCGAGTTCTTCTACAAATCGGGGGAGTTCTTTCTCCTTTTCCTTGATCTCAGTGGAGACCTTTTTCATTTCCGCGATGACTTCTGTGGCATCCTCACCCTTCTTTTTCATGGCAGCGATTTCTTCGCCCACACGGTTCCTCTGATGACGAAGCTCTTCTAAAACTCTCAGTTTCTCTCTTCTTTTCAGATCCAAGGTTTTGAGTCGGGAGATATCCAGATCGTATCCCCTGTTTTCTATCATCTCCTCAATATCCCCAAAATTCGACCTGACAAATTTAAGGTCAAGCATAGGCCTCTCCTAAATAAACTCGGCAGATTTACTTTGACATTCAACTCAAATTTCCATTGACTCCCAGCTTTAATGGTCTCGTAAAAAGCCACCAACGTTATAGATGGACTTTTTGCGAAGCTGTCATCTTTTATTACATGATAAGAGGGAAATGGTCAAACTTTTTGAAGGATAAATCGGACTTGCAGTTTTCAGGGATTTGTAGTAGTAAACAAAATGTTTTCGGCAAAAGCGCGTAATGGAGATCTGTAACACCCGCACAAGCCCATCAAATGCGGGTTTTTCTTTTGGCATATAGCTCATGAAAAAATCCAATTCAGAAACCCGGTCAAATGCTATCTGGGGGCTTTTCAGTTCACTTAAGCTAACCCTTGTACTCCTGATAATTCTTGCCATCGCGTCCATTTTAGGAACATTGATCCCCCAAGAGGATGGTGCTGTCAAGTTCGCCAGGGCCCTCAGCCCCACCATGCTCCGTGTTTTCACCTCCCTTGACCTGTTTGACATGTACCATTCCTTCTGGTTCAGGCTACTTATCGGGTTCCTGGCCCTCAACCTCATTATCTGCTCTCTCAACAGATTCCCCACCACGTGGAAACGCTTTTCCGCCCGTCCTGAGCCGGATCGGACAAAACCCTTTGATCATCTGCCCCCTCAACAGTCTTTTTTTGCAGGAGGAACACAGCAGGAAATCGGGGACAGGGTTGGCCATTTGCTTCAATCCCGCCTCCAAAAAACCATGAAAAAGGAAGTTGCGTCAAACCGTTTTTTTTATGGCGAGAAGGGAAGGTACTCCCATTTTGGCGTCTATTTCGTTCATTTGAGTGTCCTCCTCATCCTTAGCGGTGCTTTGACAGGATCTTTTCTCGGCTTTACGGCCTATGTCAATATCTTGGAGGGGGAGCAGATAGACACCGTCATGCTCAGAAAAAAAATGAGACCCCTGAAATTGAAATTCGACGTGCGCTGTGACGATTTCAGTGTGGATTTCTATAAAAACGGATCTCCCAAGGAATACCGCTCCGAACTCAGCTTTCTTGTAAAAGGCAAAGAGGTGGAAAAAAGAAGCCTTTTGGTCAACCATCCGGTAGAATTCATGGGGGTCACCTTTTATCAATCGAATTACGGGAGCGTCCCCGGGAGCGCAGTTCGCATCAGGATATCCCGCCATGCTGCTGAATCTACCGTCGCCGAAATGGATACTGAGGTCGGAAAATCTGTGAAACTGGCAGGCGGCGAAGGGGAATTCACGGTGATGGATGTGAGGGGAGACATTATGAACATCGGTCCGGCGGCCCTGATCTCTGTCCAACCCAGACAGGGTGGCGAGAAGGTTGACTTCTGGATTTTCAAGAACCAGGAGCAGGCCCTCGAGAGGTTGCCAGAGCCCATGCGCAGGTCTCTCAAGTTCAACCCTTCAGCTTTTGAACCCTACACCTTTTTCCTGAATGGCCTGGAGACCAAATATTATACAGGACTTCAGGTGAACAGGGACCCCGGCGTGCCCATTGTCTGGGCCGGATGCTTTCTTATGGTCGCGGGTCTCTTTTTCACCTTTTTCACATCTCACAAGAGAATCTGGGTCCGCGTATTGGAGACAGGGCAAGGGGTCAGGGTAGATGTGGCAGGAACAACCAACAAGAACCCGGTCGGCCTTGAAAGAGAACTGGAACATCTGCTCAAGGATCTTAGGGGTCTATTGGGGGGGTCTATTGGGCGAAAAGGGTTAAAACAATATGCTTAATTCCATTATCCTCAGCTACACGACGTTCGTCTATTTTGCTGCCTTCTTGCTTTACCTCCTTGCAATGGTCATGAATCGCGAGGTTCTTGCCCGTGTGGGTACCTTTGTTTCCTTAATTGGACTTTCGGCCCAGACCCTGGGAATCATCCTCAGATGGGTGGAATCCTACAAGCTGGGGATTGGCCATGCCCCGTTTTCCAATCTATACGAATCGCTCATCTTTTTTGCCTGGACCATCATGCTTCTCTACATGATCGTAGAATGGAGGACCAAAAACAGGACCTTTGGGACCTTTGTCACACCCATAGCATTTCTGGCCATGGCTTACGCATCTTTCTCGCCCGACATCAGCAGTCACATCCAGCCACTCGTCCCTGCTCTCAAGAGCAACTGGCTCATCAGCCACGTCGTCACCTGCTTCTTTGGCTACGCTGCCTTTGCGCTCTCCTTTGGTATCAGTCTCATGTACCTCTTTAAAACCCTGGACACACAGAAGCGAAACAGCATCTTCTTGAGACTCATTCCGAGACAAAGCATCCTCGATGACCTGAATTATCAAATGGTTGTCGTGGGATTCCTTATGTTGACCCTTGGCATCATCACAGGGTCTGTCTGGGCCCATTCAGCATGGGGAAGCTACTGGAGCTGGGATCCGAAAGAAACCTGGTCCCTCATCACCTGGCTGATATATGCCTCGGTGATCCATTCAAGGATGGTCAGAGGGTGGAAAGGGAAACGAATCGCAGTCCTCTCCATTGTCGGGTTTTTTTGCGTCCTGTTTACCTATTTTGGGGTCAACTATTTGGCCGGACTTCACAGCTACGCCAAATAAACGTTGCGTTTTCACCCAAAAGCCTACAATCTGGAATTCCTTGCAAAGCCTGCAAAGACTTCAAAATATCTTTTTCCACCGACGAAATAGGTGTCGTTATGACCGGCCCGTTCAATGGGGAAAAAATATTTGGGGGCACCCGCAGCGTCATAGAGTTTTTTTCCCATTGAAAAAGGGACCAACTCATCATTCTCCCCATGAATAATGAGTTTGGGGACAGTAATCCCCGTGATTTTCTTGAGGTTGTCGTAGTTGGGCGGCAAAAAAGGAGATAATAGCTGAAACAGGAACATGCACTTTGCCATATCCCGGGTAGACGTAAAAGCGCTTTCTATGATAAGCGATCTCACATCCCTTTTCGTGGAGATTTCTACGGCAACCGCGGCCCCAAGGGACCGGCCGAAAGGAATGATCCTGTCAGGTGGGATCTTTTTTTGCCTTACAAGGTAATCATAGGCTGCCAGACCGTCCAGGTAGATACCGGCCTCTGAAGGCTTTCCCCCGCTCTTGCCATACCCCCTGTAGTCATAGATGAAGACCTGGAGGCCGTGATCCAGCAGCCGTTTAATATTATCCAGACGATCGGAGATATTACCTGCGTTCCCGTGGGAAAAAAGGATCGTCGGAGCGTCGCCATGCAGGGGAAAGAACCAGCCGTGAAGGTTTGTACCGTCCCCGGCTACAAAGGATACCTCTTCATGGCTCAAGCCCCAATCTGCCGGGACTGTAGTAAAAGAGCGGTGTGGATAAAATATAAAAAAGTTTTCAATTTTCGGATAAAAAAAATAAAAGGAGGCCGTCACGAGGAAAAAGAGTAAGACCAGCCAAATCCAGTTTATGGGCATTGCGAACACCCGCCATCTTTTTCCTGTTAACCATCCGGGCAAAGAGGGTCCTCAATTTCTTGTCTTCACAGAAGGGAAGAGGGATCTATCCGTATGGGGGATAAACTTCGCTGCACTGAAAAGATTCATGAATCCCTGATTGACGTTGAGCTCCAGATAGGTGATCCGATCCCTTATCTGAAACAGCGCCTGTTTGGCCCCACCGCTTAAGAGCGCCATGCTGGCCCCTTCAAGCGAAGTATTCCCCAAAGAAATGTACGTTTCAATCGGGAGATCTGGAATCATCCCGATGGTAATGGCTGACTGCGGATCGATGTAAGACCCGAATGTCCCGGCCACATAAAATCGCCCTATCTCTTTCAATGGGATATTCACGGTATTGGCAATGGTAGTCAGGATGGTGTACATGGCGGCCTTGGATCGTATCAGCCCGTCTATATCGGTCTGGCTGAGGGTAAGGGCCTGGCCGGTCCCGGAAGCTTCAGGGGGCACCACAATCAGATGCTTTATTTCGTCTATCTCCACAAGGCGATCCCCGCATGTGTCTGAAACGAATTTTCCCCTCAGATCGATCATCCTGGCTAAGTAGAGTTGTGCCACAAGGTCGATGAGTCCTGAACCGCAGATCCCTACAGGCCCCTGTCCCTGTGAAGCCTTGTCAGACCCGTCATCCTGAATCGTCCTTATTTCAAATTCACGTGTAACTGGATCGATACGCACGTGGTCGATGACACCCGGAGCAGCCATCATCCCCATACTCGCAACGCCCCCCTCCAGAGCAGGTCCTGCGGCGCCCGCACAGGCCATAAGCCAGTCCCGGTTCCCAATGACCACCTCTGCATTGGTGCCTACATCAACTAAGAAGGAGACCTCGCTCTGATGCGTCATGCCTGAAGCTAAGATCCCGGCCATCAGGTCGCCGCCGAAATAGCTGCCCACATTGGGAGACACCAGGACCGGGGCCCCCGGGTTGATGGTCAGGCCCAGTTCATACGATGTTATCAGGCCCGGGCTGTTGACCACAGGAATATACGGCTCCCGGCAGATCCAGTAGGGATCCAGGCCCAAAAACAGATGGGTCATGGTCGTGTTCCCGGCTACCGACATGCCCACTATCGATTTCGGGTTGATGCTGTTTTTCTCTGCTAATCGGCCGATCTCCTCATTGAGCCTATCAATCAAGATATCCTGAAGTCTCGAAAGCCCTCCCTCGTGTGCCGCAAAATGGATCCGTGTGAGGATATCCGGACCGATCTCAATCTGGGGATTGTGAAACGAGACCTCATCCTGAACCTCCCCGTCTTCAAGGTTCATGAGCCGGAGGACGAGGGTTGAACTCCCTAAATCGAGGGCAAGGCCGTAGATTCCCCCCCCTTCCCGTGCACCAAAGATATCGATGAGACACCATCCGTTCCGCTCCTGAAATACGGCCGCTCGTACGTTATAATCATACTTTCTGAGGGTTTGAGTCGCTTTTTTTATCAAGGAAAAATCGATGCGCACCGCTTCGGCTTCGAGGCCCTTCTTTATCCCCCGGATTAAACGATCCACATCAGCGGTATTATCCTTCAGGCTCGGAGGGCTGAGTTGAAGCGGCAGATTCCTTATCCATGAACGGCCTTCCTTATGGTTCTTCATTTCCACCGGTTGTTTACTCTCCAATGATCTTCACAAGGACGCGCTTTTTTCGCCGTCCATCGAATTCACCATAAAAGATCTGCTCCCAGGTCCCGAAATCCAGCTTTCCGTCTGTTACTGCGACCACTACCTCCCGGCCCATAACCTGCCGCTTCATATGGGCGTCCGCATTGTCCTCCCCCACATTGTGCCTGTATTGCGAAACAGGCGTATGCGGGGCCAATTTTTCCAACCACACATCATAATCATGGTGAAGCCCTGATTCATCATCGTTAATAAAGACCGATGCCGTAATGTGCATAGCGTTTATAAGTGCGAAACCTTCTTTGATGTTGCTTTCCCTCAGGCACGCGTTCACTTCGGGCGTGATATTTATAAAGGCCCTCCTGGAAGGCACCTGGAACCACAACTCTTTTCTAAAGCTTTTCATGGTCTACGTCCTTTCTGATCAATCCAACTTCCCCTTTAGTGACATGAGGGCCATGGCATTTTCAAAAGGGACATCCTTTGGATAATCGCATCCTAATGTCAGAACATATCCCCCTCCTTCACCCCAGGCCTCAACACAGGCCCTCGCCTCAGCCACAACCGCTTCCGGTGTTCCGG
>JACKQG010001962.1_pt1 | contig 20516 bp, 17 predicted proteins | sample 8237621 | NCBI WGS metagenome assembly JACKQG01 (sample SAMN15677084, study PRJNA649215) | marine metagenome | biome: marine; feature: Black Sea; material: saline water; isolation source: suspended particulate matter (SPM) from the Black Sea western gyre | collected 2013-06-09/2013-06-10 | depth... | reverse complement strand
CGGGTTTATTGCTGCATCAGAGCCGGTTATTCATTATATTAAACATACTTCCCGACCTCTTATATTCAGCGCAAGTCCGCCTCCGGCTTCTGTTGCCGCTGTCAGCGCTGCAATTGATATTATTCAGCAGGAGCCTGAAAGGCTTGAAAGGCTATGGCACAACACCAAAAAGATGCTTGCAGGTTTACGTGCCCTTGGATTTAATACGGGAGACAGCGTAACCCCGGTGATACCTGTAATTGTAGGTGATGATGAAAGGGCCTTTCAGGTGGGCAGGATGCTCCACGACAGAGGTGTTTTTGCCAATGTGGTAGTCAGTCCTGCTGTTCCTGCCGGGATGGCCCTGATCCGAACCAGTTATATGGCCACTCACACAGATGAACATCTTGACAGGGTGCTTGAGGTGTTTGGATCTGTGGGCAGGGAACTCGGTATTATCTAAGGGGCATACTGAAAGGAATGGGAAATATTGATTGAGATATTGCCGGCTGACAGTGGGGAAATGTTTAGAGAGTTTCTGGAGTTTCCCTATACGCTCTACAGAGACAACCCTCACTGGGTTCCTCAGTTAAACAGAGACATAAAGGCACTTTTTTCTAAGGACAACCCTTTTTTTGAACATGCGGAGGTACAGCCCTTTATTGCCCGGAAGAATGGCAGTACTGCGGGCAGGATAACCGCAATTTATAACACCACGTACACAGATTATTATAATGAGCCGGTTGGTTTTTTCGGTTTTTTTGATTGCATAGATGATCTTGAAGTCGCACGCAGTCTGATAGACGCAGTGAAAAACTGGCTGGTCAGCCGAAATATGACCTCGATGATGGGACCGATGAATTTTTCCTCCAATGAAGAGATCGGAGTTCTTTTTGAAGGCTTTGATGAGCCTCCCATGATAATGATGCCGTACAATCATCCTTACTATGACAGGCTGTATAAGGAGTGCGGATTTGAAAGGGTTCGTGATCTTTTTGCATATATAGCAGATGTTCCTGATTCTTTCCCTGAGAAGGTTTATCGGGTCGCACGAATATCTGAGAAAAAGGGTGTGAGCGTCAGGCCGATACGTATGAAGCATTTTGCTCAGGAGATGGAGATATTCAGAGAGATCTACAATTCTGCATGGGAAAAGAACTGGGGTTTCATGCCTATGACCGCAAACGAGATTAATCATGCGGCCAAAGAGCTTAAATCAATTGTGGTGCCGGATCTGACACTTATTGCAGAGCATAATGGTGAGGCTGTGGGGTTTATGATGTTTCTTCCGGATTTTAATTATGTCCTTAAAAAGCTGGACGGCAGGCTCCTGCCTTTTGGTATATTCAAGGCCCTTTGGCATACTCGCAAGATAACGGATGCCAGACTGCTCCTGCTTGGTATCAAGCCTGGTTTCAGGAGAAGAGGGGTGGATTCGCTGTTGTTTCTTAAAGGACTGGAGGGGCTTAAGAAGCATGGGTACAAACGCATGGAATTTTCCTGGATACTGGAAGATAATCATGATGTAAAGAGGGTTATTGAGACGATGAATGGAGACCTTTATAAAAAATACAGGGTTTATCAATGCAGTATATAAAAAAGTTGAGTGCCGCGTGCTGCGCGTTATAGAGGTTCAGTAGTGGGCAGAATTATTGCAGACTTGCATGTACACTCGGGTTACAGTCGGGCCACGAGCAAAGACATGACTGTCAGGACGATGGCCGAGTGGGCCCGGCGTAAAGGTATCAGCCTTCTCGGCACGGGGGATTTTACTCATCCTGCCCATCTTGAGGACCTGACCCGTGATCTTCGCCCTCAGGGAAACGGGCTTTATAGTGTTGAGGGTATCCCCGAGGTATCTTTTATGCTTACGGCAGAGGTAAGCAGTATATACTCTTTCGGAGGCAGGGTGAGGAAGGTTCATAATCTGATTTATGCACCTGATCTTGGGGTTGTAAGGAAGATAAATATGGTTTTAGGAGGAATGGGGAATATCGTTTCGGACGGGAGACCTATTCTGGGGCTTTCTGCAAAAGATCTCATTAAGATAGTTCTGGATATATCTAATGACTGCCTGTTTGTGCCTGCTCATGTGTGGACCCCGTGGTTTTCGGTATTTGGCAGCAAGTCCGGCTTTGATTCTCTTGAGGAGTGTTTTCAGGAGTATGCAAAGGAGGTGTATGCCATTGAGACAGGTCTGTCATCTGATCCTGCGATGAATTGGAGAATTTCCGGCCTGGACCGTCTTACCCTGCTTTCAAACTCTGATGCCCACTCACCCTCAAAACTCGGCAGGGAGGCAAATGTATTTGATTGCTCAATGGACTACTATGAAATTATGGATGTTATTAAAACTAAAGATAAAAGCAGGTTTTTATGTACCATAGAGTTTTTTCCGGAAGAAGGTAAATATCACTTTGATGGTCATCGTGAGTGTGGTATATCTTTTACCCCTGACGATACTGAAAAACATAAGGGTATTTGCCCTGTCTGCTTAAGAGGGCTTACCGTCGGAGTGATGAACAGGGTAAGTGAACTTGCGGATCGGGCGGAGGGCTACATCCCGACTGATGCCATAGGGGTAAAGCACGCTGTACCGCTTCAGGAGATTATTGCCTCAGTGTTCGGGGCAGGGGTAAATACTAAAAAAGTCAGGAATGAATACGATAGGATCACGGCTGTATATTCTGAATTTGAGGCTCTTCTGGACATTTCAGCAGGGCAGTTGCAGGAGGTCTGTGATGAGAGGGTGGCCAGAGGGGTCCTGAGAGTCAGGGCGGGCGCTCTTGAAATTATTCCTGGATATGACGGCGTATTTGGTAAAGTTTCAATGCGTTAAGACCCCTGAGGTGCTTTCATAAGCCTTATTGGAGTATAGGGGTATTTATTTGCAATTCGTTGGAATTCCAAAATGAAATATGTTAATCTTTAAGTTATTCATAAAATAACGGAGGTATATTTACTTGTATAAAAGTATTGCCATATGGGTCCTGTTTGGGCTGATGTTGATCCTTGTGATCAACGTGCTTGAGACATCAAAGCCTAACGAAGAAATGATATTTTCGGATTTCACCGCGAGACTCAGTCAGGGTGAGATAGCCGAGGTTACTATAAATCAGCCGGAAAACCAGATTGTCGGGACTCTTAAAAATGGGGTGCAGTTTAAGTCTTATGCGCCTTATTATCCTGAACTTGTCAAGGATCTCAGCGCAAAGGGTGTTCGCATTACTGCCAGGCCTGATACAACACCGTGGTACATAAGTGTCCTGTTTAATTTCGGCCCGATACTGCTGCTGGTGCTTCTATGGGTGTTTTTTATGAAGCAGATGCAGAATGGCGGTAACAAGGCTATGTCTTTTGGACGCAGTAAGGCCAAGCTCGTCTCGGAAAAGGGTGTGAAGATTACCTTTAAGGATGTTGCAGGGATTGAGGAAGCGAAGGAAGAGGTTACGGAGATAATTTCTTTTTTAAAGGACCCTCAGAAGTTTCAGAAACTGGGCGGTAAAATCCCGAAGGGTGTGATGCTTGTAGGAACTCCCGGATCTGGTAAAACATTGCTTGCCAAGGCCATTGCGGGTGAGGCAGGGGTACCGTTTTTTTCTATCAGCGGTTCGGATTTTGTGGAGATGTTTGTCGGTGTAGGTGCTTCAAGGGTGAGAGACCTGTTTGAACAGTCCAAAAAAAGCGCTCCGTGTATTATTTTTATAGATGAGATTGATGCAGTCGGAAGGCACAGGGGAGCAGGGCTTGGCGGTGGACATGATGAAAGAGAACAGACGCTTAATCAGCTGCTTGTAGAGCTGGACGGCTTTGCCCCGAATGAGGGGGTTATTGTAATTGCTGCTACTAACAGACCTGATGTACTTGATCCTGCCCTGCTGAGACCGGGAAGATTTGACAGACAGGTAGTTGTTCCTCCGCCTGATGTAAAGGGCAGGCTTGAGATAATAAAGGTCCATGTAAGAAAAGTTCCTACAGATGATGATGTAAAGCTTGAGATACTTGCAAGGGGAACCCCGGGCTTTTCCGGTGCGGATCTGGCAAACCTGATTAATGAAGCTGCTCTGCTTGCTGCAAGAAACTCAAAGACCAAGGTCGGGATGATAGATTTTGAGACCGCCAAGGATAAGGTCATGATGGGCAAGGAAAGAAAGAGCATGATAGTTTCCGAAGAAGAGAAGCTCAATACTGCTCACCATGAGGCCGGTCATGCAATAGTTGCCAAGCTTACTCCCGGAACTGATCCGCTTCATAAAGTCAGTATTATCCCGCGTGGAATGGCGCTGGGTATAACTCAGCAGTTACCTATAGATGACAGGTATACCTACTCCCGTGAGTATCTGCTGAATATGCTCGCTGTATTTATGGGCGGTCGTGCAGCTGAAGAAATATCGCTTGGACATATGACAACAGGTGCCGGAAATGACCTTCAGAGGGCTACGGAACTTGCACGCAAGATGGTATGTGTATGGGGTATGAGTGAGAAGTTGGGCCCTTTGACATTTGGTAAGAATGAGGAACAGATATTCCTCGGTAAGGAGTTTGCCAAACAGCAGGATTATTCTGAAAAGACTGCTGAGGCAATAGATGAAGAGGTCAGTAATATTCTTATGCAGAGGTATGATTATGCCAAAAACCTGCTTATAGAAAACAGGGATCTGCTGGACAGGATGGCAGCTGCGCTGCTTGAAAGGGAGACCCTGGACGCATCTGAAATAGAGGATCTGGCTCAAGGCAGGGAGCTTAAACCAGTTATCCTTTCTGATCTTCCTGAATCAGATGACTCTGGAGATGGAGGCAGCGAACCGCCTGAGGCTGTGCTCGTTGATGATGAGATTGCGGAGGCGGAAACCGCAGACGCTGATGCCAAAAAAGGCAGGGGTAAAGCCCCGGGAGCAACTGCCCCTGAGGGCTCTACATAAGCTCTGATATTACCCTGTTTAAAAATTATCTGAGTATTATTGAGGTATCCAAGTGAGACTTGTCTGGGGCAATCACAGACTGGATCTTTCCAGCCGGACACATATCATGGGTATCCTCAATGTCACCCCTGATTCATTTTCTGATGGAGGCCTGCACTTTGAAAAGGAGTTGGCGATTCAGCAGGCGCTCAGGATGCAGGAAGAGGGTGCGGATATACTGGATATAGGTGGTGAATCCACGAGGCCAGGCGCGGAAAAGATCACGGCAGTAGAAGAGATAAACAGGGTCGTTCCGGTAATAGAGGCGATCGCCTCCAGAGTAAACATTCCCATTTCCATCGATACATATAAGGCCGAGGTAGCAGAGGCCGCCTTGCGGGCGGGTGCTGCTATCGTCAATGACATTAGCGGTCTCAGGTTTGATCCGTATATGGCAGGGGTTGTTGCCAGGCACCGGGTTCCTGTAGTTCTTATGCATATCAAGGGTACTCCGGAAAATATGCAGATCAACCCGGAATATCTCGATCTGATTCAGGAAATTATTGATTATTTTGAAGTAAGTATTGCACTTGCGCGTGATGCAGGTATTGCAGAGGATATGATTATCCTTGATCCCGGCATAGGATTTGGCAAGACGCTGCAGCACAACCTTGAAATTATCAGGCGCCTTGCAGATTTCTCAAAGCTGAATAAACCAATCCTGCTCGGTCACTCACGCAAGGCATTTATCGGAAAAATACTGGGTGACCTGCCCGCAGATCAGCGGCTTGAGGGCACTGCTGCCATTGCCGCCATCGGTGCCGTAAACGGTGCCGGCATTATCAGGGTTCATGATGTGAAGGAAATGGTCAGGGCGGTGAGGGTTGCTGATGCAGTTAGAAGGGGTTATAACCATTGATAGAGGTACGTGAAGAGCCTGTAGCATATAGAATTTACGGCACCGGCCTGAATGCTGAGTCATTGAAACAGATGGAAAATGCGTGCAGGCTTCCTGTTGCGGTCTCAGGGGCCCTTATGCCTGATGCACATGTGGGCTATGGCCTGCCAATCGGCGGGGTGCTTGCTGTGGATAATGCCGTTATTCCCTATGCCGTGGGAGTGGATATTGCCTGTCGTATGAAGATGAGTATTCTGGATATGCCGGTTGGTGCGCTTAAGGGAGAAACCGGGAGGTTGATCAATGTGCTTGAGCGGGAAACGGCTTTTGGCATTGGTGCTCATTACAAAAAAAGGCTTGAGCATGATGTCATGGACGATAAGTGGTCAGTGACGAGTATTACAGCCGGGATAAAGGACAAGGCCTGGCAGCAGTTAGGCACAAGCGGCTCTGGCAATCATTTTGTGGAGTATGGGGTTCTGACAATTATGAATACGGAACTTGGGCTTGATCAGGGGGAATATCTTGCAGTCCTTAGTCATAGCGGCAGCAGGGGTGCCGGGCAATTAGTGGCAAAGCATTATAGTGATATTGCAAAAGAACTGCGAAAGGGTCTGCCCCGGGAGCTTTCTCATCTCAGCTGGCTTGATCTGGACTCAGAGGCCGGACAGGAATACTGGGAAGCAATGGAACTGATGGGACGGTATGCAGCGGCCAATCATGAACTTATACATCGGAGGATCATCAGATCACTGAGAGCCAATGTACTTATGGATATAGAAAACCATCATAACTTTGCCTGGAAGGAAGTGCATGATAATAAGGAAGTGGTTGTTCATCGTAAGGGTGCAACCCCGGCCGGGAAGGATATCCTGGGGATTATCCCCGGCTCAATGGCAACCCCGGGTTTTGTAGTGAAAGGCAAAGGTGAGCATGATTCTCTTGCATCGGCATCTCATGGGGCGGGGCGCCTCTTCAGCCGTTCAGAGACCAAAAAGAAATTTACCTGGCAAGAGGCGCGGAAGATGTTGAAGCTTAAAGGTGTTACGCTTATATCAGCAGGCCTGGATGAAGTGCCTATGGCTTATAAAGATATAGAGGAGGTCATGGCGGCCCAGAGTAGTCTGGTAGAAGTCATGGCGCGCTTTGATCCAAAAATTGTGAAGATGTCATCCTGATCTTTTTACTCTCTTTTGCGGTACAATTGTTTCTGCATTAGCATCAGAATTCAGTCAGGTACTTTGTAAATGTATCAGCCTGATATGACATTTATTTTTTATTTAAAGAAAGGCACTATAATGAATCCGATACGAGTTTTCGTATATGTACTGTTGTTGCTTTTGATACCGATCTCTTCTTATTCAAACAAATCCCCGGAAGTCCCTGAACCTTTAAAACCCTGGGTGGGCTGGGTTCTTGAAGGTCATGAAGAAGAGTATCTTTGCATTCCCAGATATAACAACAGCAATCAGCTAAGGTGCAGCTGGCCTACTGAGCTTCAATTATCTGCAGGCAATCATGGCGGTACATTTAAACAGGAATGGCTGGTTAATCATGAGAGCTGGATTATGCTTCCCGGTAATGAGTTTCAATGGCCGGGTAATGTCATGGTCAATAACAGGGCTGTTGAGATCATGAAAAGAAGTGGTCGCCCCCATATAAAACTAGCAGCTGGAAGCTACAAGGTCTCCGGTGAATTCAGCTGGAGCCGGATGCCTGAATATCTCCAGATACCCGGCGATAATGCCTTGTTTTCACTTATGGTCAATGAGGAAAAAAGCGATTTCCCCAATATAGACGCTCAGGGAAGAGTCTGGCTTCAGAGTCGAGGTGAAAAAGAGGAAGTTATTGAAAACCGGCTGGGCATAGAAAGTTATCGTATGTTTGATGACAGGATTCCGCCGAGGGTAGTGCTTTTTATAAAGCTTGATGTATCCGGAGCCGCAAGGGAGATAGTTTTAGGTCCTGCTTTTTCGCCTGATGAATTTATCCCGATTTCTCTGGATAGTCCTTTGCCCGCACGAGTTGAAAATGATGGCCGTATACGTGTGCAGATCAGGCCGGGTCAATGGATGATTAACCTTACTGTCCGGCGTGCAGGACCGATTTCTGCATTTACGTTTATAGCGCCGGAGGACGGCTTCTGGCCGAAGGAGGAAGTATGGGTGTTTAGTGCCCGTACCGATCTTCGGATTGTTGAGATAGAGGGTTTAACCCCTATAGATCCGCAGCAGACATCTCTGCCTGAGTCCTGGCGTGAATTCCCGGCATACAGGGTCCTGTCGGGTGATACCATGAACTTTATGGAAATAAAGAGGGGGGATCCTGAGCCGGCCCCTGATCAGATGACAGTTGAGAGGAAACTCTGGTTGAAGTTCGATGGTTCAGGGTACACAGTGAAGGACAGTATAAAGGGCAGGAAGAGCAGTGACTGGAGGCTGGAGATGAACCCTCCGGTGAAATTGGGCAGGGTTATAGTCGATGGGGTGGAGCAGTTTATAACCAGTAGTGACGGGTCTGAGAGGGCGGGGATTGAGCTAAGGAAGGGACAGGTTGATTTGATAGCGGAAAGTGAGTATTCCGGCAGTATCTCGCAGCTTCCGGCTACCGGGTGGGAGCATGATTTTCAGAGAGTAAGTACGCAGCTTTTTCTTCCGCCGGGCTATAGGATTATACATGCCTCAGGGGTCGATAATATTCCAGATACATGGCTTGCGCGCTGGACACTTCTTGACCTGTTCGTTGTCCTGATTTTTACTATTTCACTCGGCAGGCTTTATTCCGCTAAACATGCCGTTCTGGCATTTATAACAATGGTGCTTCTCTATCATGAGCCCGGAGCCCCTCGCTGGATATGGCTTGCTCTGCTTGCAGGCAGCGCTCTGCTTAAGCATATTGAGGAGGGAAGATTTAGAAAGATGGTAAAGGTTTATCAGATATCAGTGATTGTTATACTTATAGTGATCGCCATCCCCTTTGCTATTCAGCAATTGCGGGTGGGTATTTATCCGCAGCTGGAAAAACCGTGGCACTCAATGTCCAGGACTTATCCGGCGGTACCTGCAGCAGTACGTGAAGAAATCTCAAATACTCAGGCAGAGATGAGTTCAATGCTGGATTACGCTATGCCTGAGAAGTTTAAAGATAATGCAAGACAGGTTATGAAGAGTCAGGGTGCAGCTCGATATGAAGAGAAGCGCATTGCACGAGTCGCACAGTATGACCCGAGTATGGTAAATCAGACAGGACCCGGTCTGCCTTCCTGGGAATGGAATACCGTACATATGGAGTCCGGTCCTGTGCACAGGGATCAACAGGTCAGCCTAGTTTTAATAGGCCCAAGGGGTAATCTTGTCTTGTCCTTTCTGCGCGTAGGTCTTGTAATTTTACTGGCCATGGGAATGTTCGGGATACGTTATATTCGGGGGCAGGGATGGCAGTATCCCGGGCTAAAGACTTTTCTTTCAATTGTGATCTTATTGTTTTCTCTGGCCTCCTCCGGCAGTGTTTCTGCAAGTGAGATTCCTTCTCCCCAGATGTTGGATGAATTAAGGTCTCGTCTGCTTCAGCAAGATGACTGCTTCCCCGGCTGTGCTGAAATCCAGACGATGCATATTAATATTACACCGGATGTGCTTGAGATTAAGATGCAGGTAGACGCGCAGCTGGACGTGGCTGTTCCTCTTCCCGGGAGTGTTAAGCACTGGCTGCCGGGGGAGGTTACTATAGACGGCAAACGGGCAGATGCCATGTATGGAGACAGTAATGGGTTTTTTGCTCTGATATCAAAAGGCAGGCATGAAGTTGTGCTTAAAGGTGCATTGCCCCGTTACAATACTATTCAGCTGCCTCTGCCTTTAAAGCCGCATCAGCTCAGTATTAAGCAAAGCGGCTGGACCAGTGAGGGACTGCATCCGGACGGCATGATAGAAAAGCAGATCCTGTTTAAGCGCATTACCGTTGAGACAAACAGCAGTAATCAGGTCCTTGATTCGGGGGTGCTGCCGCCGTTTGCAGTTTTGGAAAGGAATCTGTTAATCGGTCTGGAGTGGAAAGTAGAGACTACGATCCGGAGAATCAGTCCTGTGGGTGCAGCGATGGTGCTGGATATTCCCCTGATTCCGGGGGAGGCAGTTATTACTGCCGGTATAGTTGTGAAGGACGGCAGCGCGCAAATCAGTCTTGATGCGAAGGCCACTCAATTGAGCTGGGAGTCTGTGCTTGAGAGAACTGAAGTCATAGAGCTTACTCATTCGGAGACACATTTGTGGACAGAAATCTGGCAGGCAGATGTAAGCCCTGTTTACCATATGGAGTATGAAGGTATTCCGGTTATTCTTCATCAGCAGGGAGATCATTGGAGTCCTAAATGGCACCCATGGCCCGGTGAGAAAGTTCAGCTTTATATATCGCGTCCTGCCGGTATTGAGGGGCAGACTCTGACTGTAGATAAGAGCCTGATTGAAGTGCGCCCCGGTCAGCGAGTGACGGATAGCAAAATTGCTCTATCGGTAAGGAGCAGTCAGGGAGGACAGCATACAATAGTCCTTCCGGCGGGTGCGGAATTACAGGAAGTATTGATTGGTGGCAGGCAGCAGTCTATACGTCAGGAGGAGAGAAATGTGACGCTGCCTATTGTTCCGGGAAAACAGGAGATTATGCTTCACTGGCGTGTAAATAACGGTATCTCTGCTATTTTTAAAACTCCTGAGATCGATCTTGGTATACATAATGTTAATGCTAATATTTCAGTTTATCTGCCGGAGAATCGCTGGCCGCTTTATTTTTCCGGCCCCCTTATGGGTCCTGCCATTCTTTTCTGGTCAGTTGTGATAGTAACTATTCTGGTTGCCTTTGGCTTAAGCAAAACAGGCCTTACTCCGCTGAGGTTTCGACACTGGCTTCTCCTTGGGATAGGCTTGAGTCAGAGCAGTATTGTCATAAGCCTGTTTGTTGTTGGATGGCTTATTGCCTTTCATTTCAGGGGAAAGGCTGATTCCGAGATGGGTAAAAGACGTTTTAATCTTATGCAGTGCGGACTTGCGGTCCTGACGGTTTTTGCGGTTGTTTCACTTGTTTCCGCCATAAGTCAGGGACTGCTGGGACATCCAGATATGAATATACTCGGCAATGGCTCTAATAGTGGAATCCTGCGCTGGTATCTTGATTACAGCGCTCGGATAATGCCGAGCGCCATGGTTTTATCAGTCCCGATGATTTATTACAGACTGGCGATGCTTGCCTGGGCATTATGGATTTCTTTCGGCATTGTCAGTATTTTGAAATGGGCCTGGAGAAATTATTCAAAGCCTGTTATATGGCAGAGTATTCCCAGAAAAAATAAACCGCTGAAAAAAGACAGGGGAGAAGGTGAAGGACCTTTAAAAACTGATTAGCTGATCAATGAATTAAACTATCCGGTCTGTAAGTAATTTGAAACAGGTATAGTCGGGGCTTGCTGATGAGCTCTATGTATCAATTTTTTTTTGTTTTTTGCGTTTTTTATCCTGATACATTGCGGTGTCTGCCTGCTTGAGAAGATCGTTGAGCGAAAGCGGATGATCCGGATCAAAATAGGCAATCCCGATGCTGAGACTCAGCGTATATTTGCGGTGGCCAACCTCATTGTGAATATCTATCTGGTGTCTGAGACGGGAGGAAATGATATCAATCGTCTCTTTGTCTGTCCCGACCGGTACCACCGCAAACTCATCGCCGCCTAAGCGTGCTATGACATCTGATTCTCTGTATGTTTTCTTAAGGATCTCAGCGGTATCTCTTAAGGCATTATCACCTTCGTCATGGCCTAGAGAGTCATTAATCGTTTTCATATTGTCCAGATCAGCAAAAAGCAGAAATACTCCGTTCTTACCGCGCCGCGCCATCTTCAGCAGATGATCGGCAATGCTAGTGAGTCCTCTTCGATTATACAGTCCGGTGAGTTCATCGGTCAGCGACATATCCCTGAGCTGCTGCTCCAGTTTTTTTCGCTGTGAGATCTCTACAGCCAGCTGATCATGCTTGACCGTGGTCGTATTCAGGTTTTCCGTCATCTGTCTGAATGATTCAGCCAGTTGGCCTATCTCATCATGGGAATGAATGTCTATTGAAGTGTCCCATTCTCCGCGTCCTATTCTGATGGTAGCATCGCGAAGCTTCTGAATCGGACGTGTTATGCTCGTAGAGATAATCAAGCCCGCAGCAATAGCAATAGCCGTCACGATCAGGCTAATAGTAGTGATATAATCCTTAAGTCGGATAACAGGGGCGAATATTTCACCTGTATCATGTCCGATTGAGATTGTCCAGCCTAAGCCCGGGTAGTGTTTATATCCTCGTGAATGGGCAAAGGAAAACAGGACTTCTGCTTTATGATGCCCGGTAGAGCTCCTTATGAAATAGCCGGAATCTGAAGTAGATGCAATCTGCCAGAAAGAGTCCGCTATAATACGGCTGTGTACGGAATCTTGGTTGATATTAGAATAAATCTGTTCTCCGCTCTTTTTAAAGAGTTTCACAGACATTGTATTGTGGCCGTGATGCCCGTGAGCCTCATGATTGTTTTTAATCGGACTCTGGCTATTTTTGGTAGTGTCGGGTTGAAGTGCAGTGATTTCTTCCAGTATGTTCCTGATTTCTTCAATCGTCAGGACTGCCCGCATGATACCCAGCAGGTTGCCGGCCTTATCATTAATTCTCACTGATATGGCGATGGAGTCATGGCCTGTCCGGTTATAGATTTCAACATCACTGACGTGCTGTCCGTCTTTGCGTGCTGCCTGCCACCATTCTTCATCAGCATGGTAATAATGATCTGTCTTTGATGTTTGGGCAATGTTTACCCCTGCGGCGTTTGTTATCAGGATTTCTTCGAAGATTCTGTAGCCGTACTCCTGCTCGTAAAACACCTTGAGTTCCAGTTCTTCACGTATCTCTTCGGACATTTCATTATCAATAATTGCCTGCATGAATGGGCTGACTGTATTGTTCGGCGCTTCCTCCCAGGCAAGGATTTCCCGTTTAATGTATTCTTCTTTATTGCTGATCTTTTCAAACGCCTCTACAAGTTCGAGTAAGTCTTTTTTCCCTGAGAGATAGTTTGCGTAACTTCGAAGCTTTATTAAAGAATTATGAACAGTCCTGTCGATCTTGTCGAGTGATTCCTCTGCAAAAATAACATAATTTTCCCCTATGGACTTTTGCAGGGCTGCTTTGCTCATCTTTAAAGAATAATATTCCGTGACAAAACTCAGTAAAGCGACTATTGCAAAGCCGAGGAGTAGTTTAAATAATAATCTCATATATTAAATTGATATCTTATTCTGTACTTCATTCCACTTCAATTCGGCTGATTGTTTGAAAAAATTATTACTATTTATAAGTTCGGATGTATCATTTAAAATCTTAAGAGCCGGGAATGTAACCCCAAATACCCGGCTATGTTATAATTATTACTCATTTTTTACCTTTTTCATCGTTAAGGAGGCAGTATTATGGATATGAAGGAATATGTTTTAAAAAAGGCGCTTGATGCCAAGGCCGGTGCCAGGGCAGCGGCAAGGGCATCTTCGGAACAGAAAAATAATGCGCTCTTAAAAATGGCAGCTTTGATAAAGAAAAAGAGTGCTAAGCTTCAGCGTGAAAATAAAAAGGACCTTGATGCTGCTAAGAAGAAAGGCCTTGCGCCGGCGATGCTTGACAGGCTGGCCCTTACACCGAAGCGGATAGAGGAGATGGCTCAGGGGCTTCAGGAAATCGCTGCCCTGCCTGATCCATCTGGCGAGATTATCAAGATGTGGACAAGGCCGAACGGCATGATGATCGGCAGGATGCGTGTTCCCATTGGAGTTATCGGAATTATTTATGAGTCCAGACCTAATGTTACGGCAGATGCGACCGGGCTATGTCTGAAGGCTGGCAATGCCGTGGTGCTGAGGGGTGGATCCGAGGCTATACATTCTAATAAGGCAATCGTGAAGATACTTCGGCAGGCAGCCAGGGCAGAGGGCATTCATGAGGGTGTTATTACTTTTCTGGACAAGACAGACAGACAGGCAATTATGGAAATGCTCAAACTGGAGGGCATTATTGATCTTGTTATCCCAAGGGGCGGAGAGGGGCTTATTCGCGCGGTTACGGAGAATTCGCGCATACCTGTTTTGAAACATTACAAGGGCGTATGTCATGTATTTGTGGATCGTGCTGCGGATCTGCAGATGGCTGAAGAGATATGTTTAAATGCTAAGGCTCAGAGACCAGGTACATGTAATGCCATGGAGACGATGCTGGTAGATGAAAAGATAGCAAAGAAGTTTCTTCCCGCTATGATAAAACGGTTTAAAAAGGCGGGTGTAAAATTAAAGGGATGTGAAAAGACCGTCCGGCTTGATAAGTCAGTTGTTTCTGCAACAGAAGAAGATTATCACACTGAGTATGTTGCGCTTATTCTTAATGTGAGGATTGTAAAGGATATGGATGCGGCTATGGATCATATTGCGGAATTCAGTTCTGCACATACGGAGACGATAGTGACCGAGGACTATGCCAGATCCATGAGGTTTATTAAGGAAGTGGACTCGGCCTCTGTATTTGTAAATCTTTCAACGCGCTTCAGTGATGGATTTCAGTTTGGACTCGGGGCTGAGATGGGAATATCTACGGACAAGATTCACGCTCGCGGACCTATGGGGCTTGAGGAGCTTACCTGTACAAAGTTTATTGGACTGGGAAACGGTCAGGTCAGAATTTAGGAGATCGCTGCTAAGCAGGTACAGGGTAAGATGAGAATTGGATTGTACGGAGGGACATTTAACCCTTTTCATTACGGACACCTGCGTACGGTGGAAGAGGTGGCCGGCATTATGCAGCTGGACAGGGTGATAATAATCCCTGCCGGTAAGACCCCTTTTGATAAGCCTGATCTTGCCCCGGCTGCTGATCGCTATGAAATGGTTAAGTGTGCAATAACTGACCACCCTTTATTCAGCATATCTTCCATAGAGATGAATGGCGTTGACAGGTCTTATACGGTGGATACCCTCAGGGCACTTAAAGAGGAGTTAAGGGGGAGCAGTCTTTTTTTTATTCTGGGAATCGATGCCTTTCTTGATCTGCCTCTTTGGAAACAGCCGGAGAAGATAGTTGAAATGGTGGATCTGATCGTGATATCCAGGCAGGGTAATACATTTCTGGATCTGCTGGAGTCTTCCTGTATGGGAGGCGTGAGTTCAGAGGATCTGCGCGGGTTGGATACGGGTATGCGGGGGAAACTGCAGTGCAGCCTGTTTGAGAGGGGGAAGGGGCATTTATGTAAGGTCACTCCGGTAGATATATCCGCTTCTTGTATCAGGGCAAGGATAGGCAGAGGTGAATCCGTCTCAGACCTCTTGCCTGATTCAGTGAATTCCTATATACTTTTACATAACTTATATAAATAATTGGTATCTGCCGGCATTTTCTACAGGATTTAGCCAGCTGACAGCTTTACAGGATTCGAAGGAGATTAAATGTTAGAGGATAGGATAAAAAAGCTTGCCATAAATGCGGCAAAGCTTGCTATAGATAAAAAGGCGACTGATACGGTTGTACTTGAATTGACGAATGTGTCTTCCGTTGCTGAATATTTTGTTATATGTTCAGGAGAAAACCCGGCTCAGTTAAGGGCCATTGCCAATGTGATTGATGAGTACTTCTCCAAAGAAAAGCTCGCCTGCCGCGGTAGAGAAGGAAGGGATTTTGCGAAATGGATTTTGCTGGACTATGGTGATATTATAATAAACATTTTCAATGAAGAAACAAGGGGTTATTACGATCTTGACAAGATGTGGATTGATGCACCCAGGATTGAAGTTCAATAAAACGGAGAGGAACATCTAGAGAATATGGCAAAGCTTATAGTAGTTCTTTTAATTGTATTTCTTATGCTTTTTTCAGTGCTCACTTTTTTTAATAAGGGGGCAGTTGATGTGACGGTGTGGAAAGGAATAACATACCCCGTTCCTGTGGTTGCGCTTATTCTTATTTCTACTGCTATTGGTGTTTTAGGCATGTTTATGATTACCGCCCTCAGAGACGCGAGGCGTTACCTGGAAAGATGGAATGTACAGCGGCGCTGCAAGCGTGAGGAAAAGACGCGGGAACTATACTCAAAGGGAATGGATGCTTTTTATTCTGAGCGTTTTGATGAGGCATCCGGGTTTTTTCAGAAAGTCGTGGAATCTGAACCAGCCTATATTGATGCATATGTAAGGTTAGGTGATATTGCTGCGAAGCAGTATGATTACTCCGCCTCCAGAGAAGCATACATGAAGGCCCGGGAGATAAAACCGCGCAGTATCGAGATAATGGTAGCTCTGGCAAAACTCGAAGAGGCTCAGGGCAACTGGGCAGAGGCAGTTAAGATGTTTGATAACATTCTTGAAATCGATGCTGAAAATCCGGTCTTTCTTCGAAGAAAAAGGGATATGCTGGAGTACAGCAAAGATTGGGAAGCTGTGATTGATGTCCAGCAGAAGATATTGAAGTGCAAACTATCTGATGAAGCAAGGGTTATTGCGGAGACAAAGGCAATCGGGTATAAATATGAACTTGGCCTGCATTATCTTAATACCGGCACCACTGACAAGGCAATAAAACTGCTTAAAGGTCTGCTGAAGACTGACAGGGGGTTTATTTCGGCATATCTGACACTTTCAGAGGCGTATTTGAAAGAGGAGAATACACGGGAGGCAGAAGAGATTCTTGTAAAAGGATATGAGGTTACTTCCTCTATTGTGATTCTGGATGCCCTGGAGGACTTTTATATAGCCAGGGGCGAGCCAGGGATGATTATAGATATTTACCTGAAGGCAGTCCAGAAAGATCAGAAAAATATAAAGCTGAAATTTTTTCTAGCTAAGCTTTATTATCGACTTGAAATGATAGATCATGCTATGGAAATATTTGATTCCATAGATGTTGCAGTCTTGGATCTTCCTGATTTTCACCTGCTGCTGGGCAATATATATGAGAGACGTGCACAGCATGAAAAGGCCGTTGAAGAGTACCGGAAGATGCTGCAGATTGACAAGCATATACATTTGTCTTTCTGCTGTACAGACTGCTCCCATATTAGTAAGCAATGGGAGGGCAGGTGCCCGGAGTGCAGAAAATGGAATACAATTATCCCTGATATAAATGATACATGTAAAGCAGAAAAAAGACCGATTGGTACTTGATACCAGCCTTTTTGTAAATCCGGAAGTCAGGCATCATTTTGGCAGCTCACCTACAGATGCCATGAATGGATTTTTGCAGCTGGCTGGTGGGATTACGTGTCTTGAATTTTATATGCCAGCCTCGATATTTCAAGAGCTCATGAACTTCGTGGACCAAAAAAAGATACCCGCTCAGCTCCTTACGATTATACAGCAGAAGTCTCCGGACAAGCATGCCATGACATGCCCGGCGATATTTATATATGAACTGGTTGAGGACATGAGGGACAGGATTAATAAGGGCCTCAGGATCGCGGAGAAAAATGTCAGAAATACCGCAGGTACGGAGGAGCGTGAACTGATCCAGGGTATGAGAAAGCAGTACCGGGATGCATTGCGGGAAGGGATATTGGACAGCAAGGAAGATGTGGACCTTATATTGCTGGCAAAAGAATTGGACGCACTACTGGTTACTGCTGATAATGGTGCTATTAAATGGGCTGACAAGCTCGGCGTCAGGTGGCTATTCCCTGAAAGGCTGAAAGACTACCTTGACGCCTATATGGACAATGGCGGGGAGTGTATCGAATAAGTGAGTTATACCTGCGATACTACTTCTTTTTTGCCCTGCTGTACTTGATATTGATTTTATAAGAGATTGCATCGTCTTTTGGAGTCAGGCTGCACTCTTTTCTGCCGCAGGATATTGTGCCTTTAACTACCTTCTTTTTACCCTTTATCTGTGCCCGGACTGTCTTGGTCAGATCAAAGAAACCGTTCTCGCATCCCTTGATCATGCAGTCAAGGTTAAAGTAGGCATGGCTGGTAGGAAAGTAATTAATAGTACGTTTAAGAAGGATCGGATTTTCGCCCTTATGATAATACGTTACCAGCATGACCATATCAACTACATCAGGATGCTTCTCCGATAAGAGTCCTGCATCCAGCTTGGCCTTCTTCTTTAATTCCATTTTCTTGATGTAATCCTGTCTGTGTGTCATCATTTCTCCATCAGTTATATAATCTTTACTTTAATTGCAAAGTGTGACTGTCATGTTCTGGCAACGATTATCTTAATCGTCTTGCCATGAGTTACAGAATTTCTACAAGCTCTATATTAAACGTCAGATCCTTATTGGCAAGCGGGTGGTTCGCATCGACCGTAATATGATCATCCTCGACTGAAGTTACAACAACATTAATTACTCCGCCTTCAGGATTACTCAGGCTAAGCTGTGCGCCTTCCTGAAGATCGATATTTGCGGGTACATGCTCCCTCTTTATCTCAATGACAAGCTCTTCCCTGTGGAGACCGTATGCATTATCCGCCTCGATTCTGACTACAGTTGACTCGCCTGCACTTAAGCCTATTACGGCCTTCTCAAAGCCGTCTATCAGCTGTCCCTGACCAAGTGTGAACTCCAGTGGTTCTCTGTCTCTGGAAGAGTCGAAGATCTCGCCGTTGTCCAATGTGCCAGTATAATGAACTTTGACTGTATTGCCGTTTTCTACTGCCGCCATGATAAGCTTCCTCCTAAATGGCTATCTAACTGGAATATCCGCGAATAATGTTAGACCAGCGTACAATGCAGATTGCCGTATTTGCTTATCCAACTTGAACATACTCTTCTCAATCTGTTTAGTTGCAGGAGAATATTTATTAATAAAGCTGGATGAAAATCTTGATTTTTAAACAGTTTTCCCCGTAATATCCAAACAACATAGTGCCATAATCAGGCCCTTATAGTCAAGGAAGCACAGATCGGCGGCATGACTTAGTAGTAGTGTTTATGTTGAAGGTAAACAGGACCTTTCTATAACACACTGTAAAATTGTTACTTTATGCTCAGTGCGCTTGCAATGTTGTTGTCAGAGCTCATTTGCCTGATTATTTTACTTATGGCAAGCTCAATTATGCGTTTCATAACAGGATCAGCCGGTGCAATGTATCTCAGTTCATTGTTTTTAATGCTATAGGGTCCAAAAAAAGAGGATTTCCCGGACGAGTTATTCTTTAGCTCGAGCCTTATGGCCACATTTGCTATTACATCCCAATCTTCTTCCGAGACATCTGTGTGCAGCCAGAACGTCTCTACCGTGCCCATCATCGTAAAGGATCCGTCTGAATCAACCACGCTATGTCCGCTTCTTAATAACTCAGCTTTTACTGCATCGTGCATAATCTCTGCTACCGGCTTTTCAGAGTTGACATCATACACCACTCCGTCCTCACCTAACTGTTTACCGCCTATCAGAGTTTTTGCAATATCACCTTCACGGCTGTCAGTGAAGGGCAGTAAGTGTATCTTTTGAGGCTGTATTGATGCAAGTATATTGTCAGAATTAGGCAGTGGTTGATAATCAATTTTCAGTACAGATGGGCCGCATCCGGTTAGTATTAATATAGAACACAATAAAAATGTAAGTGATAACTGGTTTTTTTGGAATTTCATGGTCCCTCCGTATATTGTAAAGCTATACTCAAGTTTTTTTATGCTCACCAGCTTGTTAGTTGCGGCATATTAATTGTAAAGAGTGTCTTTGAATATGTAAAGATGGTAGAGACATGAAATTAAAAACACTTATGAACGGTCTCGTTCATAAGTGTTTGGATTTGCAATGTCTAATAACGATCAGGCTGTTTTTTTGACTCTATACAGTCTGCCGGCGAGTGCTACGGCTCCGGTAAGAAACAGGACGCTGCTGAGCGGTTCCGGTGCGATGCTGCCCGGATCCATGATATCTCCCGCTGCTCCCGGACGGACTATAAACTCTCCTGTGTCGCTGCTGTCAAATGAGGCATAGCCTAATGCATTATTGAAGGCGTGTATTCTTGAGTTCTTACCTGCCGATCCGTCTACTGTATAGAAGTTACCCCATACCGGTGCTGCCTCGGTCTGAAAAGAGTAGCTTACAGGATTACCGCTAGGTTCGAAACGAATACCATATATAGCAGCCGGAATATCGCCTAGATGCGGAGCTGAGCTGTCCCATGTATCGATACTGAACTGGCTGCTTGAACTACCATTGATTATCATATTGGAAATATCACTAAGGCCGAGCCCCTGATCCAGTTCCAGGACTGTTTTTTTGATGGTTTCACCATCAGTTATATTATAGTTATAGGTCCACAGTCCAGAGTCTTCCGTGATATTCCAGCTGATTGTAAAATCATCGCTCCAGTCACCGGTCAGTTGTCCCTGAAGGATGGAACGCTGGCTTGTCAGATCAGCACTGTTTGTCACCTGATCGCCCCATACTCCAGCGTGAGCATTGGTGTTGCTTATTATTAATGTGAGCGAGAGTAAAAAAAACGTACATGCAAGCATAATTTGTTTTTTCATTATTATCTCCAATCTTTTTATAGTATTGAAAAGATCATACAACAGTTAATTAGGAGTGTCAATATTTTTCTTTATAATTGCATGGTTGCGCAAGTATGCAGGTGTTTTGCATTGACTTTTAATTCGTAACTCGGGATTTGTCATTTTCCTTTCCTGTCTTTAAAACAAATTTACGAGCAGCGATTGACGAAATACGAAT
>JACKQG010000645.1_pt1 | contig 20520 bp, 21 predicted proteins | sample 8237621 | NCBI WGS metagenome assembly JACKQG01 (sample SAMN15677084, study PRJNA649215) | marine metagenome | biome: marine; feature: Black Sea; material: saline water; isolation source: suspended particulate matter (SPM) from the Black Sea western gyre | collected 2013-06-09/2013-06-10 | depth... | reverse complement strand
GTTACAATGACAGCGGTTACAATAGCAGCGGTTACAGTGGCAGCGGTTACAGTGGCAGCGGTTACGAATTTAGTCTTGCTCGCCGGGGCGGCGTTGGCACTCGTGCCGGCAGTCACCCATCACCCGGATCCACAATTCACGCAGGTCGAAGAGACGAATCCGCGCTTCTCGGCGGAAGCCTTCGAGGAAAGCTGCATTCGGATGGCTGAGTTTATTGAGAAGATCTAAGCTTTGGTTAAGCGCACTCAAGCTGTTCTTGAGGTGGCAGATGGACAGGCCGAAGTCTCCGAGATCGAGGGCCTGAATGGAAAGTAATACGTTCATCTCTGCTTGGTGAAGGCTCTTCGAGTAGTCCCAACTGAGCTTGGGCGAGACCTTATATTGACTGTGAAGCATGAAATGCTCCCAACTTTGGTCTAAATACCGGTAGAGCGAGCGGGTGACTACATAAACGGGGTGCCGATGTAGCGTGTAGGGGGCGCCTTCGTTCTCTTCATCGGGGCTGTCTTCGTCGCCTTCAACGAAGCTGAACTCATCCGTCATAGAAATATCTTCGGCGTCCCAACCCATGAGGGTAGCGACCTCGTCGAGGTGGTTGGGCTTGTCTTTGACGCTGTTGTAAATGGACAGAAAACGCGCCGTATCCTTGTCGGACCCTTTAAGGTAGTTCCGCCACTGGGACTCGCTCCAGTAGGGTTCGCTGGAAAACTCTTCCCAGTCACCTTCAGATTCAGAATGGTCGAAATTTGGATCGCTCATAACCTGCGGTAACCCGCATGAGGCTGAAAACTGTTCGCATCCGATTGAAAAATCAACCCCCTTTTACGGGCTCGGCCTCTTTTGGCTCAGGGAGGGCTTTTTCGGCGATATGTTGAAGTAATTCCCCCATAAATTCGGCCGGTGTTTTGAGGCCTTCGATGGAAGGGTTGGTGCGAGAATTTACCTTGACGAGGCCCTGTTCGGCTTCCTGACGGCCGAGCACGAGGAAGTGCGGCACCTTGTCTACGTGGCACTTACGAATCTTGGCGCCGAGTTTGTCGGCGACGGCGTCGACCGTGACACGGATTTTAGCGGCTTTGAGCAGTTTTTCGATCTCGCGGGCTTGGGGCACCAGGTCGTCGTTCATCGGCAAAATGCGCACCTGCTCGGGCGCGAGCCAGGTGGGGAAGTTGCCAGCGAAATGCTCGATCAGCACGCCGCAAAAACGCTCCATCGAGCCGAAGGGGGCGCGGTGGATCATGACAGGGCGGTGCTTTTCGTTGTCCGCTCCGATGTAGGAGAGGTCGAAGCGCTCAGGTAGGTTGTAATCGACCTGGACAGTGCCGAGTTGCCACTCGCGACCGATCACATCTTTGACCACGAAGTCGATCTTTGGGCCGTAGAAGGCGGCTTCGCCGGGCTCTTCGATGAAGTCTACATCGAGGGTCTTGGCCGCTTCGCGGAGGGCGGCTTCGGCCTTGTCCCATTGTCCGGCGTCGCCTACATACTTGCTGGAGTCCGGGTCGCGGAGGCCGATGCGGACGCGGTAGTCGTGCATGCCGAGGGTGTTGAAGACGAGTTTGACCAGATCCAGGCAGCCTTTGATCTCCTGGCCGATTTGATCCTCGGTGCAGAAGAGGTGGGCGTCGTCTTGGGTGAAGCCGCGGACGCGGGTCATGCCGTTGAGTTCACCGGATTGCTCCCAGCGGTAAACGGTGCCAAACTCGGCCAGACGCACGGGCAAGTCACGGTAAGAGTGTGGCTGGCTGTCGAATATCTTGATGTGCATCGGGCAGTTCATCGGCTTGAGTAGGTAGCCGTCGATCTCCCCGCTATCGAGCTGGTTGGAAAGGTCACCACAGGAGCAGCCTTCCAGAGCGAGGCGGTCCACTGTGCCGGGCTCCACGATGGGCGGAAATTGCGATTCTTTGTAGTATGGGAAATGCCCCGACGTGCGGTAAAGGCCGAGCTTGCCGATGTGCGGAGTGAAGACCTGGTCGTAATCAGCCATGCGGAGCTCTTCCGCGATGAAGTTCTGCAGCTCTTGGCGAATGACTGCGCCATTCGGCGTCCACAGCACCATGCCGGCACCGACGGCCTCGTCGATATGGAAGAGCTTGAGCTCTTTGCCCAGCTTGCGGTGGTCGCGAGCCTTGGCTTGTTCGAGGCGTTCGAGGTATTCGGCCAGTTCCTCTTTCGAGGGGAAGGCGGTACCGTAGATTCGCTGGAGTTGTTTATTCTTCTCATCGCCGCGGTGATAGGCACCAGCGATGGAGAGCAACTTGAATGCTTTGATCTTCTTAGTGTAGTTGACGTGAGGGCCGGCGCAGAGGTCGAGGAATTCGCCGTTTTGGTAGAAGCTGACTTGCTCGCCTTCGGCGATGTCGTCGAGGCGGCCGAGCTTGTAGCGCTCTTGGCCGATGGCTTGGATCTTAGCGATCGCTTCCTCGCGTGAGCACTCGATGCGCTCGAACCGCTGATTTTCTTTGATCACTATTTTCATCTCCGCCTCAATCGCCTCGAGGTCGGTGGCATCGAGCTTCTTGTCTAGGTCGATATCGTAGTAAAAGCCGTTGTCGGTGGGGGGGCCGATATCAAGCTGGGTCTCCGGGAAGAGGCGGAGAACCGCAGTAGCGAGCACGTGCGAGCAGGAATGGCGGAGTTCCTCGAGAGGGGACATGTCTTTCATAACAATAGATTCAATAATTCAGAAGACAGAAGACAGAAGGCCGTGCCTCGTGAGTCAATGGCGAATGCAGCCCTCACTGAGTGCTCACATCCAGTGAACTCTGGACGACTGCGTATCCATAATGGGCTGGGATAAAGCCGACTGGGGCATAGCGAGCTATCTAGCCGAAGGTCCCCATGACGATCCAACGCTCGAAATAACTGGGCGGACGCCCAGTTATGAAAACCTGTGTGAAGAGCGGATTATGCAGAATCCATTATTTTTAGGTCAGATTCATGTCCTTCGATTGATGCGGGCGGCCGCTTCGTGGATGTCTTCGAGGATGGAGTAGAATGCCGGCACGAGGAGGAGGGTGATGAAGGTGGCAAAGAGGACCCCGAAGCTGAGAGATATGGCCATAGGGATGAGGAACTGGGCTTGTAAGCTGGTCTCGAAAAGGACCGGGAGGAGTCCGGCGAAGGTGGTTAGTGAGGTCAGAATGATCGGACGGAAACGCATGCCGCCTGCGTCTTCGATCGCTTGGCGGAGAGGTTTACCCTCCTTGCGTTCCTGATTGATGAAGTCGACGAGCACGAGACTGTCGTTCACCACGACCCCGGCCAGCGCGACGAAGCCGAGCACGGATAGGATGCTCATCGGCTGTCCCATAATCATATGGCCGCCGATCGCGCCGATCAAGCCGAAGGGAATGACGACCATTACGATGATAGGCTGGATATAGGACTTGAGTGGAATAGCGAGCAGCGCGTAGATGATGAAGAGAGCGATCAGTGTCATTCGTTGGAGGCTGGCAAAAATATCGGCTTGTTCGCGGGCTTCACCTTCGAAGGTCCAGGCGATGCCAGGGTATTCGGCGACGAGCGAATCAAGGAGGCCTTCGTCGCTATCTTCGCCTTTGAGGTTGGCCTTAATCAGGCCCAGGTCGGCGACGCCCTTGTCGGCGTCGGCGGTGATATTAATGACGCGCCGGCGGTCGACACGGGTGATGGAGGCGAAGCCGTCGGTGATCTCGAAATCGGCCACGGCGTCGAAGGGCACTTCGCTGCCGTCGGGGGTGCGAATGCGGAGGTCTTCGAGGTTTTCGACGGAGCGTCGTTCGTCAGGAGGGTAGCGGACCATGACCTTGATGTCGTCGCGGCCGCGTTGGATGCGCTGGGCTTCGACGCCGTAAAAGGCGGCGCGGACCTGGCGTCCGAGGTCGGCCTGTCGCAGGCCGAGTGGTTCGGCGCTGGGGTGAATGTTGAGCTGAATTTCCCGTTTGCCGCTGCTGTAGTTGTCTTTGATATCGAAGAGGCCTTGGTAGGTGGCGAGTTTGGCCTTGACCGTCGCGGCGGCGGCTTGGAGGGCCTCGAAGTCGCGGCCGGAGAGCTGAATGTCGATCGGCATGCCAGCGGCTCCGGCAGCGTTGGCGTTGAAGGAGAGTTCTTTGACCCCCGGCACGGGGCCGATCAGCTCGCGCCAGCGGTTCGCCAGGCTGGGGGCGGAGAGTGCTTCGATGTCGCCACCGCCGGCGAGGTCTTCGCGCTTGACCAACTCGACGGCGATTTCAGCAATATGGGTGCCGGTAACTTGACCGGCATCGCCCATCGGGCCGCCGCTGCCCTCGAAGGGCTGCGCGCCGATGGTGACGACGGCGTTGTCAAATGGCTCGCCGAGGCCTTCGGCTTCGACTTCGGCGATGAGTTTTTTGAGGCCGTCCTGCATCTGCTCAATCGCACGGGTGGTGAGTTCAATGGGGGTGCCTTCGGGCATGACGAGCTTGGCCACAATGTAGTCGGAGGGGACAGGTGGGAAGAAAACGAAGGGCAGGTGCTTGCCCAGCAGCATGCCGCACATGATCATAAGAATGCCGACAAAGAGCGCCACGGTGGCGTAGCGGTAGGCCAGTACTTGCTTCAGGAAGGGACGGTAGCGGACCTCTATGAAGTTCTCCAAACCGTCGGCCACCTTGCGCTGCTGGCGCTGCAGCCAGTTGATTTCGCCGCGGCCACCGCTGCCGACGTTGCAGAGCGTGAGGTGGTATGGGAGAACAAGCTTTGACTCGATGAGCGACCAGATGAGAGTAGCAATGACGACGACCGGAATCGGAAAGAAGAATTTGCCGAGGAAGCCGGGGATGGTGAGGATGGGCAGAAATGCGACGATCGTGGTCAACACCGCGAAGGTGACGGGGATCGAGACACGCTTCGTGCCCGCGACGGAGGCTTCCACGCCGGGTCCACCGTGTTTCTGAAACTGAGTGAAGACGCTCTCGCCGATGATAATGGCGTCGTCGACCACGATGCCGAGCACCAGGATGAAGCCGAACAGTGAGGCCAAATTAATGCTGATCCCGAGCGCGGGCAGGAAGAGCATCGATCCAAGAAAAGAGATCGGGATGCCCAGCATGACGAAGAAGGCGAGCGAGGGACGCAGAAACAGCGTGAGGATAAGCAGGACGAGCATGAGGCCGTAGATGCCATTTTTGATAAGCATCTGCAGACGGCCTTTTAGATAGTAGGTGAAGTCGCGGAAGGTTTCGACCTGAATGCCTTCGGGTAGGTCGCGATTGATCTCGCGGGCGAAGGATTGCACCCGTTCGGAGACATCGAGTGCGCTCTCGTCGCCCATCGCGAAGATACGCAGGAGGACGGCGCGCTGGCCGTTAAACACCGTGACGAGCGGGTCGTCGACAAAGCCGTCGTCCACTGTGGCAAGATCTCGCACGCGGACGACTGCGCCGTCTGCTCGGGTGATCACGGGCATATCTGCAAAGCCCGCGCCGGTGTAGGCTTTGCCCGTGGTGCGTAGCAGAATCTCGCCGCCGCGCGATTTAATCGAACCTCCGGGAATGTCGACCGAGGTGCGGCGGATGGCCTGCACGACCTCGTCAAAAGTGAGCCCGTATTGACGTAGTGCGATTTCGGATACATTGATCGATATCTCAAATTCCGCGACGCCTTTGATGTCTACTTGAGTGATACTTTCGCGTACGTTAAGTTCGTCGCGGATGTATTCGGCGACTTCCTTCAAGGTTTTGACGTCGGCATCTCCATATACGGCCAAGGAGATGACCTCGTTACGAATAAGGAGTTCTTCGACAGTCGGCTCTTCAGCATCTTCTGGGAAGTTGTCGATCGCGTCGACGCGCGCTTTGATCTTATCGCTCACATCGGTGGCGTCGTAGCCGCGCTCCACTTCAACGAAGACGGAACCGTAGCCTTCAGCCGCTGTAGCGGTGATTTTCTTTATGCCTTCGACGTCTTGTATGCGGTCTTCGATCAGCTCCACGATGCCGCTTTCCACCTCCTCAGGCGCGGCTCCCGGGTAGGGGACTGCGATGCTCACTGTGTCGAGGTCGAGTTCAGGGAAAAGCTCCAGCTTGATCGACGTAGCGGTGAATAATCCCGCCACGATGACGATGCCCGCGAGCAAGTTGGCAGCGACGCCGTTTTGTGTGAACCAGCGAATCATAGTGAGTCAATGACTTCGACGGGCATGCCTTCGAGGTAGTAAGCGATGGGACTGATGGCGACGCGGTCACCCGGTTGGAGGCCTTGCTTGGTTGGGAAATCGCTTGATTCTGCTGTAGTCAGGCTCCCGCCTTGCTCGGTGTCGGGTCCCAAGCCGATTGAGGGACCAATGATGACTTGTTTCGCGTCGCTCTGGATAATGTTCACTCGACGTGTCTCCAAGGTGTTTGCATCCGTGACGATGTAGACTGTATCCGAGCCACGCAGAGCGTAGCGTGGCAGCAGGTAGGCATTCGAAATACTGCGCCCCTCGAGCTCGGCGGTCACGAACTGGCCGCGGCGGAGCGGTTCGGGATGCCTTGAGTTGGCTTCAAAGGGATTTTCAATCTCTGCTACGGCATAGAGTAGTCGACTCTTCGGATCGATGGTGGCCTCCATACGGACGAAGCGGGCGATCCAAGTCGGCGAGTCAGCGACGTTGGCCTTTTTTAGCCGGACGAAGCGCTGGCGACGGTCTTTGGTCTCCAGGAGTTCGGCTTCACGGATCGTCACTGGCAGTCGGACTTCTGCGCGGTCTGTCGCGTAGATGCGGGCGACGGGCGCGGCCGGTGCGGCGCTGACATATTGACCGAGGTCGGCGCGGGTGTTGAGGACGCGGCCGTCGAAGGGCGCGGTGATTTCGGTGCGGGCGAGGTTACGCTTGGCTTTTTTCAAATTGGCACGGGCACTCTCGATGCGTGCTTTGGCTTGGGCGAGTTGTGGCGTGCGCAAGGTGAGGTCGCTGGCTTTGCCCTGCCCGAGTGCGGCCCAGTCGGCGGCGGCTTGTTCGGCCAGTGCCGTCTCCTGGGCGAGTCGGAGTTCGGCGTTGGCCAGCTCGGCGGCCTGGGCGGCCACGGCGGCCTCATAGTCGGCAGGGTCGATCCTTAGTAGTACCTCGCCCTCTTTGAAGCGACCACCTGCCCGAAAACTGTCGGCGACTTCGATGATTCGCCCACTGACTTCGGCCGAGAGGTCGGACTCGGTGCGGGGGAGCACCGTGCCTTGGCTCATGAGGGTCAGCTGGACGCTTTGCGGCTGCACTTCGATCACTTCGACATTGGCGATCGGGCGCATGGGTGAGATTTCGCTGGCCTTGGGCTTAAAGATGACGAGCAGCGCTGTGATGATCAGTGCGCCTAAAAAGATGAGAAAGGTGAGGAGGGTTTTCATGTAAGATGAATGGATTTAGCGGAGCAGTTCTGCGTTGTCGCCCAGCCTTGCGCTGGCGGTCGGTTCTGTGCGCCCGACGACGGGCGACACGCCAACTCGATTGCTCGCATCCGCAAAGTCGCCACCCAGTGCTAGGTAGAGGTCGATGCGGTTTTGCAGGAGGAGATTGGCTGCCCTGATTCGGCGACCGCGCGCGGCATCGGCTGTGCGCTGGGCATCGAGGGCGCTGAGGAAGTCGCCGATGCCACTGCGGTAGCGCTCCCAGGCGAGGGCTTCCGTCTTGGTGGCCTCGTCGGCTGCGATGGTCAGTTTGTCTTGCTCGTCACGGAGGATTCGCTCTGCGGCCAGAGTCGTCTCGACTTCGAGGAAAGCGCGCAGAGCGATGTCTCGGTAGTTGGCGACGGCTTGATCACGCAGCGCGGCGTTGCGGTCGATGTTGGCGAGGATGCGGCCACCTTGAAAGATGGGTTGGGTGAGGTTACCTACGAGCGTCCAAACGCTGAAGTCGCCATCGAGCAAATTACCAAACTCTTGCGAGGACGTGCCGCCTGATGCGGTCAGGCTGATTTGGGGTAAAAGCTCTTTCTTCGAGGCGTGGTATTCACGGTCGGCGGCGGCCAGTTGGCGCTCGGCGGCGATGAGGTCAGGGCGGCGCTGCAGGAGCGCGGCGGGCAGGCCGGCGGGCACGGCAGGCGGCAGTTCGGGAAGCCGTATATTACTACGTAAGGTTCCTTCCGGATAGCGACCTAAAACGACTTCAAGCTGGCGCGTTGCCCTGTCGAGCGCACGCTGGCGGGTGGCGGCGTCGGCTTCGGCGGAGGCTGTTTGGGTACGCATTCGGCGCAGATCGAAGCCTTCAGTCAGGCCGCGCTTGAAGCGTGACTCTAGCGCATTACGGTTATCTCGGTAGGCCTGAGCGGTGCGCTCGGCCAGCGCGAGTTGTTGTTGGGCTTCAATTAGGTTGAACCACGCCTTTGTGGTTTGCGCGGCGAGTGAGAGTTGGACGCCGTAGAGATCTGCTTCGCTGCCCTCGACCCGCGCCAATGCTGCCGAAGTGCGGTCGCGCGAGCGCCCCCAGAGGTCGAGCTCCCAGCTGAGGTTGAGCGCGAGGTCGTAGTTTTCAAACACCACACCGCCGGTCGAAGCGGGCCCAAAGCTGTTGATCTTTTGCTTGTTGCCACTGAGACCCAAGCCGGCAGAGGGCATCCGTTCGGCGCCAGCGATACGAGCTTCTGCGATCGTTTGGGCGAAGCGGGCGGCTGTCGCTTCGAGTCGGGGGTTGTTGCCTAGGGCCTCGAAGACAAGGGCTTCCAACTCGGGTGCCCTGAAATCACGCAGCCACGCAGTCGGTGTAGTGGCGTCGGCCGCAGTCGCCCAGGTCTCTGGTATTTCGAGGGGTAGACTCGGCTTGCGCTCAGGTGAGGTGGCGCAGGCGCAGAGGAGCAGGCTAGCCGTCACTCCCGGTAATCCCGCTTTGAGGTAGCGGCGTTTGTCCCGAACGCCGCTAACTGCTACGCGTCGACCCAAACCTGTGAGTGTTCGGATGATGTCTGCTAAGTTGACTGAAGATCGTTTGTTCATCTCTGACGAAAGCCGGCGACGACAAATGCCGTCAGTTTCTGGAATATAGTATCGAGGTTTGTAGCGTCCAACTTACCCCTGGAAATGTTTTGTTGAAAACAAGGTGAAGGTCAATTGCGGGTTAGGATATCTCACTTTCAAGGAAAAAGATCAGTGGCTTAGTTTGAGGGTTGCCTTCCCTAGGTCGGGCACTTCGTCAGAACTCGGTCCTATCGGATTCGCGCCTTGTCAGATGGTCCTGGCAGAGCTTTGCTAGGGATATGACTGAGCATTCAAAAATTCGCTGTGGCGTCGTTGGCACGGGTTACCTAGGGCAGCACCACGCCCGTATTTACGCGGCTCTGGACGAGTGTGAGCTGGTCGGTATCGTCGAAGCAGACGATGTGCGTGCGGCCGAGATCTGCGGTCTCTACGATTGCCAGCGCTTCGACTCTGCACAAGCCCTCGCGGCGGCTTGCGACGCCGTCAGCGTGGTGGTGCCGACCGATAAGCACTGCGAGGTGGCGGTGCCGCTGCTACTGGGTGGTTGCCATTTGCTGATTGAGAAACCGCTCTGCACGAGTTTGGTCGAGGCGGAGGAGATTTTAGCAGCGGCCAAGGCGCGGGGTTGCATTGTGCAGGTTGGCCACATCGAACACTATAATCCGGTCATGGGCTATTTGGAAAACGCGGTCACCCGGCCGCAATATATCACGGCGGATCGTCTGGCGCCTTTCAACCCGCGCGGGACAGAAGTGGGCGTGGTGCTCGATTTGATGATCCACGACCTCGGAGTGATTCTTGCTCTGGTGCGTTCGCCCGTCAAGCAGGTCGATGCGGTCGGCGTGAACGTGCTCTCTAACTCAGAGGACATTGCCAACGCACGTATTACTTTTGAAAACGGCTGCGTGGCCAATATCAACACCAGTCGTGTAAGCCAGAAGAAGGTGCGCGAGATTCGTATCTTCCAGCCTCAGAATTATCTCTCGCTCAACTTCCAGGATCAAAGCGGGCACTTTCTCCGCAAGGAGGGCGTCGAACTCGTGCGTGAGGAAATCCCGATCGAAAAGGACGAGCCGCTGAAGCTGGAGCTGGCACATTTCGCTCAGGTGGTGAAAAACGCGGGCAAGCCAAAAGTCGGTGCCGAGCTGGGCAAGTCGGCACTCGAACTGGCCATTCAGGTGACTGAATTGATCCACTCTAAATAATATGGTGGCGGGCTCCCTTCCAGTGACTACGAATTTTCCAGCACCGGTCGGCGGGCGGCCGGATTTGCTCTTCGTCGCGGGAGAGCATTCGGGCGATGAGCACGCCGCGCTCTTGTTGGCCGATCTGCGCGCGAAGCACCCGGATTTGAAAGTGGCCTGCCTCGGCGGAGTCGAGCTGCAAGCCGCGGGCGCACAACTTCTCTTCGATCTCACTGCGGTCTCCATTGTTGGCTTTGTCGAAGTGGTTCGGCATTATAATTTTTTCAAGGATCTTTTCAACCGCACGCTCGACTGGATCGAACGGTATCAGCCAAAGCATATCTGCTTCGTCGATTACCCCGGCTTCAACCTGCGTTTGGCCGAGCAGCTCTCTGCTCGTGGTCTTAGCAAGCAGGGCGGTGGCAGGATTGGGCTGAGTTACTACGTGGGCCCTCAAGTCTGGGCGTGGAAGGCGAAGCGTCGTTTCAAGATGGCGCAGCTGCTGGATCGGCTCGGGGTTATTTTTCCCTTTGAAGTGGACTGTTTCGCCGATACCGATTTGCCGACTGAGTTTGTCGGGCATCCCTTTGTGCGGGCGAGCTACCAGCCCCCTTTCACCTACGATGCCGCCGCGCCGCTCCTCTTGTTGCCGGGCAGTCGGAGTGCTGCAGTCGGGCGCATCTTCCCCTTGCTGCTGGCTGGCTTCCGGCAGGCGAGGGCTTCGAAGCCGGATTTAAAAGCGAGGGTCGTTTATCCGAGCTTAAAGATTCAGGAGCAACTCGAGGCCATCCTACGCACGCAGCCCGATCTGGCCGGGAGTATCGAATTCAAGCCCAACACGACGGAGCAGTTGCCGGCCAGCGCGGTGCTGATGAGCTCCGGCACAATGTCCCTAGCCTGTGCGCTCTCGGCCATCCCCGGGGCGATTGCCTATCGGCTCAATCCGTTGAGCTACTGGATTGGGCGGGTGCTGGTGAAGGTCAAATATATTGGCATCTCCAACCTTCTCTTGGATCGGCCCTTACATTCGGAATACATTCAGAACGCGGCCAGCCCGAACAAGCTGAGCGCTGAGCTTCTGCATGCGATCAATGATCCTGAGGCAGCTAAAGAGGCCGCTTTGGGTGCATCCGAGTTGCGTCAATTACTGCACGCCGACAGCGACATCTCCCCTGCAGAGTGGTTGGCACGCGGGTTGGAGGATGCTTAAATGCCGCTGGGTGGCTACCTTATAGCAGCTCTACGCATCTACGACGACGTCCGCGTCACCCTTGGGGGTGCAACAGCAGAGTAGGGCGTTGCCCTCGTCCGGTTCGCCAGTGTGGCCGTTCGGATACTCCACTTCGCCGGAAACGATGGGTTGCTGGCAGGCCGTGCAGTTGCCCATGCGGCAGCCGTAGTCTAGATCGAGATCATGGATCTCGCCGAGTTCGAGGATGCTGTCTTCGTCGCCTGTCCAGGGGGCGCTGACACCGGATTTTTGGAAAATGATCTTAGCCATGTTGAACAGACAAGTCGGGATCGCACAGAATGCAAACCGTGAATGAATGTAAATTTCCACGGGAGATTTCAGCTATCACAGTTGTTACTACTGGCTTACGGCTGAATATTGCAAGCGTATGGATCACACTGCCGCATATCCGAATCTATCTAATCGGGCGTTGATCTGCGCGGCTCCGTCATTTTATATTTAGGAATAACATGCCTAAAATCCGCCAAATCGATTACAGAACCGCACGCACGCTGGTCTCATATAGTGGCAAGCGTAGCGTCCGCCTGACTGGGGAGGAGACGCGCTACAAATTTTCCGGCATCCTGATCGCGGGCGAGGAGGACGCATTCGCCACAATCGGCGAAGAGCGCAAGGATTGGCAGAAGAGTGCCTTCCCGCTGCCATGGACGGATTCGCCCGATCTGGTCGAGCCGGAGTGAGCTCTGCGCGGTGGAGTCGTTGGCTGTCCTCTGTAGCGCGAAGGTGGAGCGGGCTGCATAGGGACCCCATCATCGAATGGGAGCACTCCGACGTCATTTGATTTTTCTCCCGCTCTGCGCTTGACAGGGGCTCGGCAAACGCCTTTTTTCTTCGCTTTCCCGAATCCCGGCCTCTGCCGATGGGCATTTCAGCACTCCACAATTTCAGCTTTTCTATTATGGCACTCAAAATCCGTCTCCAACGTCACGGCGCAAGCCACCGTCCTTTTTACCGCATGGTTGTCACCGAAGCTTTGGCTCGGCGTGATGGTCGTTTTGTCGAGGTTCTTGGCACTTATGAGCCACAGGCCAAGCGCCCTGAGGACGAGCTCAAAGTCAAACTTGACCGTGTTGATTACTGGAAGTCTGTAGGCGCTAAGCCAACCGACACCGCCGCCAGCCTTATTCGCAAGGCTCGCCGCGAGACACCAGCCGAAGAAGCTGCTGTCGAGGCCTAAGCGCTGCGCTTTTGTATTTCGGTATTCCCCTCTCGGGAAGCTCGAAGGCCTGCAGATATGCAAATCGAGTTCGATATTTTAACCCTCTTCCCAGAAATGGTAGAGGGTTTTTTTGCATCCAGCATGCTGGCACGGGGACAGAAAAACGGTCTGATCGATATTCGTACGCACCAGTTGCGCGATTGGACGACGGATAAGCACAATAAGACCGATGAACTACCCTACGGCGGTGGTGCGGGCATGGTGATGAAGCCAGAGCCGATCTTTGCCGCCGTCGAGCAGCTGCGCCGCCCGCAGACGAAGGTTCTCTATCTGGCGCCCGACGGTGTGCCTCTGAGCAGTCGGCTCGCCCGCGAACTCGTGCAGGAGGAGCACTTGATTCTCATTAGTGGCCACTACGAAGGGGTTGACCAACGTGTGCGCGACGAGCTCGTCGATCTGGAAGTGAGTATCGGCGACTATGTGCTGACCAACGGCACCCTCGCTGCCGCCGTGGTGGTCGACTGCGTGAGCCGATTTATACCCGGATTTTTAGGTGATGAAAAATCCTTGACGGAGGAATCATTCATGAGCACGTTGCTCGGCTTTCCTCAATACACGCGTCCTGCAGACTTCCGCGGGATGCGCGTTCCCGAGGTACTTTTATCAGGCGATCATGCGGCGATTGCGAAATGGCGGCGCGAACAACAGATAGCAAAAACCAAGCAACTACGCCCGGACCTTTTAGACCACTAACTTTTAATATAACCAGGAGAATTCCAGAATGAGCCAAGCAATCCTCGAAGAAATCACAAAAGATCAACTGACCGACGACCGCGCCGACTTCAAAGTAGGTGACGGTGTCCGCGTGCACCTTAAGGTTAAAGAAGGTGACAAGACACGTATCCAGATTTTTGCTGGTATCGTTATTTCCCGTAAGGGCGGCGGTATTCAGGAAGCATTCACCGTGCGCCGGATCGCATCCGGCGTCGGCGTGGAAAAAGTGTTCCCCGTGCATAGCCCTACGATCGAAAAGATCGAGATCGACCGTGAGTCCGTGACTATGCGTGCCCGTATGTATTACATGCGCGACCGTATCGGTAAGGCAGCCAATCAAGTTAAAGAAAAACGCTTGGTCGAAGCTGGCCGCAAATAAGTCGTCTATTTATTTTACTAAAGGGCTGTTCAGTAATGAACGGCCTTTTTTTTGGTTGTGCGCCGCCGCGGCATTTACAAGCTGTGACCAAAAATCGCTAAGCGCCCCCCGCACATGCAATCGGACGACGACCTCCAAACGACGCTTTCTAAATGGCCCTTTATCCTCGGGGATGTTCTCTTGGTCGCCACTGCGCTGGCAATCGCGATCCTCGGGCAGTGGCAGCTTACGAACTGGCAGGTTGCTGCCTGCGTCGTCTCAGTTGCCCTAGGCGCCGCGCTTTTCGTGCTGCCCTACGTCGTTGAGTTTAAGGTGCGTGTGCGTGAAGAAGTGGACGATCGCACGGGGAATCTACGCATCCTTCAGCGCCATCTCGTGAGCACTCAGGATCAACTGGAAGCAGTCTCAGATCGCATCGAGTCAATCGAAGCGAGTTTGACGAATCTCGCGCACGCGCAGCCCGACTTGAGCGGACCGCTGGAGGCGCTCGAAGGGCAGATTGATCCCCTCCGTACAGCCCAAGCTGAGCAATCCTCGCAACTGGCCGCTCTGGCGAAACAGGCGGATGCTTTGGACAAACAAGTCGAGGCGCTGGCCAAAAGTCTACAATCCAAGTCGGAAGCCGAAGCGATCGAGGCGCTCCGCTTGGATCTGGCCGCGCTTAAAACGGACGCAGCCCAGTTAGCTGTAAAAGCAGCCGAGTCGCCCGTGGAAGTGGCCGAGTCGCCGGTGGAAGTAAGCGAAGTTTCGGAGCTTGTGTCGCCCGCCGAAGGCAGTTCCGAGGTGCCGATGTCCAAGAAAACTCGGGAGCCACGCCAGCGCCGCACGCCCGAGCCTCGTCTCTTGGAGCGCGCGATCGATCAGAAGCGGGATCACGCCTCAGCCGCCGTCAGCCGGATCATCGAGTCGAAGAAGAAAGAACCGCCAAGTGAGCCGCAATCTGAGAACGAGGCAGCGGCCGCACCGTCTGTAATGCTGGCCGAAGAGGCTGTTAAGGAAGACGGCCTCGTAGAGGCGCAAGACATGTTCGCGGACGCCGTGCCCTCGCAGGCGGACAAGCGTGCACGTATCAAGAAAAGCGATACGGCCGTCATTGCTTCAGTCTTCATAGGCATTGGCAACAAGCCTTACCTGCGGGGCGGCGGTGCTGGCTTGAATTGGGCGAGAGGGGTGGCCATGGAGTTTGAAGAGATCGGTAAATGGCGCTGGCTCGCTCCGGCCGATTTAGAGGCACCGGTCGAAATCCAACTCTACCGGAACGACGAAGACCCTGACAGCACCGGCAAATATACGTTGGAGCCAGGGCAGCAGCTTGAGCTATCCCCCGTTTTTTAGTCACATTTCCGTCAGAATTTCAGGGCGTCCGAGGGCCATTTTGAAGCCGCTCCATATACACCGATTGTGCACGATTTAAACAACTGTATCCTCTTCTGGAATCACTCTGCTCCCGCTTCGCGCCAGAGGTCTTTGACTAAGTTGATTTCGATGCCGTCTGTCGTCACTGCAGAGCCTATTTTAGTCATCGTAACGAAGCGCAGTTGGCCGCCGCGGTTCTTCTTGTCGCGTAGCATCGCAGTCATCAGCTCTTCAAGTCTGAGCGCTTCGTTCAGCCGGCAGGGCAATTGAAACTGGCTGACAATGCGTTCTACGTTGACGATATCTCTGATCGGGAGTTGCTTCAGCGCGACCGAAAGGCGAGTCGCCAAACAGAGGCCAATGCCGACCGCTTCGCCATGCAGGTATTGCCCATACCCGGCCACGTTTTCGATGGCATGAGCGAAAGTGTGGCCGAGGTTGAGCAGAGCGCGACCACCTGCGCGTGCGGTCTCTTTTTCATCGTCGGCCACGACCAGCGCTTTGATTGCGCAGCAACGACGGACGATGGCGGGTAACTCCGGGGAACGAGCGTTGAGACCATCGAGTGCGACGAGATCGTTGAAAAGCTCTCGGTCGGCCAACATGCCGTATTTGATGACTTCGGCCATGCCTGCAGCAAATTCGCGTGGGGGCAGGGTCTGCAAAAGTTCCGAATCCACATAGACGGCCTTCGGCTGCCAGAAGGCTCCGACGAGATTTTTGCCCTCTGGTAGATTGATGCCGGTCTTCCCTCCGACGGAGCTGTCGACCATCGAGAGCAGAGTGGTGGGGATTTGGTAGAAATCGATGCCGCGCAAATAACTGGCGGCCACATAGCCGGCGAGATCACCAATCACTCCGCCGCCGAATGCGAAGAGCGTGCAGTCGCGGTTGGCTGCTTGTCCTGCCAGGAAGCTTAAGCACTGGCTGAAGAATTCGACCGACTTGGTCGGCTCACCGGCAGGTAGGGCGAGAACCTCGTTATCCTGAAAGCCCGCCTGTGCCAAATAGTGAGGGTGGGCATTGAGCACTCGAGCGTCGCTAATCGCGCGAACGCTGCGTCCGGCTGCGCGGAGAGTAGCAACGTCGGCTTTTAGTTGCTCGGCGACACCGCTGAAGTGGATCGGATAGCTGCGCTCTGTGAGCTGGACCATGAGTGGCTGCGTGGACATTGCTGGGTGTTGTTTGTTGAAAGTGGTTTGTTGTAAGAAATACTTTCTTTAACTCTCAATCAACCTCCAAGCATTAATTCGCAACATCATCCGCAATTCCAAAAATCGCGTTGGCGTAGTTCTGCGCGGAGAAGGGCTGGAGGTCATCGGGCTGTTCGCCGAGACCGACGAAATAGATCGGTAGTTTGAGCTCACGGTAGATGCCGACCAGCGCACCGCCACGGCTGGTGCCGTCGAGTTTGGTGATGATCAGTCCGGTTAAAGGAAAGCTTTTGTGGAATACGCGCGCCTGCTCGATCGAGTTGGAGCCTAGGCTGCCGTCGACTACCAGCCAACCGTGGTGGGGGGCGCTGAGTTCTTGCTTCCGAATCACGCGATGCATTTTCTCCAGCTCTTTCATGAGGTTGCCCTTGGTGTGGAGCCGGCCAGCTGTGTCCAGAATGACCATGTCTCGCCCGCGGCTCTTGGCCGCTTCGTACGCATCGAAGGCGACCGCCGCTGAGTCGGCGCCGTGTTGGCTGGCCACGATGTCGATCCCCAGACGCTGCGCCCAGTGCTTGATCTGCTCGTTGGCTGCCGCGCGGAATGTGTCGCAGGCGCCAAGCAGAATACTGTATCCTTCATTCTGATACAGATGAGCGAGCTTGGCCGAAGTCGTGGTTTTGCCCGAACCGTTGACGCCGACCAGGCAAATCACTTCCGGCTTGTGCAGGCCGACTTCGACGCGTCCCTCGGCTCCTCCGAGCACACGCGCTAGCACAGTTGCCCCGATTTTAGCGGCGTCCTCGCCACGCATGCTTTTATCCGCTTTGTAGGCGACTTTGATTTCTTCTATGATTTCTTCGACCGTTTCGTGGCCGAAGTCGGCTGTGTAGAGCGCTTCTTCCAGTTGCTCCAAGGCGTCCTCATCGAGCTTGCCGGCTGCGAAAATGCCGTTGAAGGCTTTTTGGAAGGTCGGTGTCTGGCGCTTGAGGCCGTCTTTGAATTTTCTAAAAAGTGTTCGCATGATGAGGCACTGATCAATCCGCCGCGCTGCGGAGTGGACGGTCGATCTTATTCTTCATCTGGTCGAGTATGCCGTTGATGAAGCGCTTGGAATCCGGAGTAGAATAAATTTTGCCCAGTTCGATCGCTTCGTTGATACTAACGATCGGTGGTATGTCTCGGCGTTGGAGCAATTCGTAAATCGCAAGACGCAGAACGGAAAGGTCGACTTTAGCGATCCGCTCGAATGTCCAGTTGACGGCGTGTTCTCTGATTTCGGCATCGACCGCTTCTATGTGGGTAATGGCACCATGGATGAGCTCTTCGGCGAAGGCGTAATAATCACGGGGCTGATCCTGTGACTCGATGAAGACACGTACTGCATCATTGAGCTGTTCCGGCTTGTTGAGCTCCCATTGATAGAGGAATTGCACCGCGCACATTCGGTTTTCACGGCGTTGAGGTGTGCGTTTTACTGGTTTGGTATCGTCTTCCATTTTTTGGTAAATTGTGCCATTTCGAGGGCGGCTTGAGCGAACTCTTTGCCGCGGTTGATTGAGTCGCCGGCCCGGGCTTCGGCTTGAGCCAGGTTGTTGACGACAAGAATGCCGTTAATGACTGGGACCTGGTAGGTGAGGCTGAGATCGAGTAGGGCAGATGCCGTGCTGTCGCCGATGATCTCGTGGTGCTTGGTGTCGCCAGCGATGACGACGCCAATGCAAAGGATGGCATTAAAACGTTTGTGTGCTGCCAGAGTGGCCGCGGCAAAGGGGAGCTCCGCAGCGCCGGGCACGCGCTCGACGAGGGGCGCCTCGGATCCCGCTGCCTCCAAGGTTGCACAGGCGTGGTGTACAAGCGAATCCACCAGCGCTTCGTTGTAGCGCGAGGCGATCACGGCAAAGCGGAGGCCGCTGCCGTCGATTTCCTGAACACTGGGTATATCTAGACTCATAAGGGTGGCACACTAAGAACGTTGAACGTCGAACATTCAACGTCGAACTTTGAATAGTCTGTAGCTCGGGATTATTCGATTTTAGGCTTCTAACTACTATCTTCTCACTCCTAACTTCTCCGCAATGTTCACGTTGCTTAAAGAAGACGGTCAAGCGCGGCGCGGGGTTCTAAAAACCCAGCACGGCGAGATCCAGACGCCCATTTTCATGCCAGTGGGTACGCAGGCTACGGTCAAGGGAATGACCCCTGCTCAGATCGAAGCCGTGGGTGCTCAGATTATTTTGGGCAATACCTATCACCTAAACATTCGGCCCGGCTCTGAACTGGTTGCCGAAATGGGCGGCCTGCACACGTTTATGAATTGGCAGGGCCCCATCCTGACCGACAGCGGGGGGTTCCAGGTATTCAGCCTTTCCAAGCTTCGTAAGATCACGGAAGCGGGCATCGAGTTTCGTTCACATCTGGATGGCCGTAGGTTGTTTCTGGGGCCGAAGAATTGCTACGAGATCCAGAAGAACCTCGATACGGACATCGCCATGGTTTTGGACGAGTGTCCGCCTTATCCTTGTGCGCGCGAAGAGTGCGAAAGCGCCGTGGCGCGCACGATCCGCTGGGCGGGTGAATTTCTAAGATATGCCACGGAAGACGGCTTCATCGAGTCGGGCCACCATGTTTTTGGTATTATCCAGGGCTCGATTTACGACGACCTGCGACAACACTGCGGACAGGCGCTCGCGGAGATGGATTTCCCCGGCTATGCCATCGGCGGGGTCAGTGTGGGCGAACCTGAAGAAGAAATGATTCGTCAAGTCGCGGCGACCGCTCACGTCATGCCGCAGCATAAGCCGCGCTACGTCATGGGGGTGGGCACGCCGCCGCAGCTCTTGAAGATGGTCGGTCTCGGGATGGATATGTTCGACTGCGTTATGCCTACGCGCCTCGCGCGCCACGCATCCGTCTTTACGCCTCAGGGTGTGCTTAATCTCAAGAACGAACGCTTCAAGCACGATCCGAATCCCATCATGGAAGCGGACAACTATACGTGTCAGAACTTCAGCCGTGCTTACTTGCGCCACCTGGTCATGGCAAAGGAGTTACTCGCACATACCTTGCTCTCAATCCACAATACACATTTCTTCCTCGACCTCATGGCTCAGGCGCGCAGCCATATCGAAGCGGGTGATTTTGGGCCCTGGAGCGCCGCTTGGATCGCGCGCTACAACGAAGGTTGTAATATGAACCATTAGCCGCACTTAACTCGTAAATTTTAGTATTAGATTTGCTTTACAATGGCATTGCCTGGATTTAGTAAATCTAATCGTGAGATAGAGTAATAAACTCCCCGTTATCAGTATGTTGGATGCGAACGAAGCAGTGGCTTCGGTCGCCTATCGTGCATCTGAAGTCATTGCCATTTACCCCATAACGCCGTCTTCTGGTATGGCCGAGGTCTGCGATGAATGGGCCGCGAGCCGTCGCCCGAATATCTGGTCGGATGTGCCCGAAGTGGTGCAACTCCAGTCGGAGGGTGGGGTGGCCGGCGCGATCCACGGTTCCCTCCAGGCCGGGGCACTCTGCACGACTTTCACGGCCTCGCAGGGTCTCCTGCTAATGATACCTAATATGTATAAGATGGCCGGCGAGTTGACGCCGTTCTGTATGCATGTCAGCGCACGTGCATTGGCGACGCATGCGCTTTCGATTTTTGGTGACCATTCCGACGTCATGGCCTGTCGCCAGACGGGTTTTGCCATGCTTGCTTCGAACACTGTTCAAGAGGCGCAGGATCTGGCGCTGATCGCTCACGCCGCCACCTTGAAATGCCGCATACCTTTTCTGCACTTCTTTGATGGCTTCCGCACTTCACATGAGATCAATAAGATTGAGCTGGTCGATGATTCGACGATCCAGGCGATGATCGACGATGCAGCGGTCGCGCGCATTCGCCACAATAGCCTCTCGCCGGACCACCCGACGGTTCGAGGTACGGCGCAAAACCCCGACGTCTTCTTCCAGGCGCGCGAGGCTGCTAACCCGTTTTACGATGCTTGCGCGGATGTGGTGGAAGCGGAAATGGCCAAGTTTGCCGAACTGACTGGCCGACAGTATTCACTTTACGAATACGAGGGCGCTGAGGATGCTGAAGAACTTATCGTATTGATGGGCTCCGGCGCGGAGACCGCTGCAGTGACTGCCAGATATCTGAATGCGCATGGTCGTAAAACGGGTGTCTTAAAGATCCGCCTTTACCGCCCGCTCGACCTGAAGCGTCTGGTTGCCGCACTGCCGAGCTCCGTCCGCCGTACCGCCGCGCTCGACCGCTGTTAAGAGCCTTCGGCGCCTCGCGACCCCCTGCGCGTGGAAAGGCCGGCCGGGAGCCATGAGGCCCGCCACCCCGGTCCTCCGCCGGACGC